>Ga0194049_1000288_pt1 | contig 17339 bp, 23 predicted proteins | sample JunL2225m_MetaG_FD_148665 | JGI IMG/M metagenome (GOLD analysis project Ga0194049, IMG submission 148665) | Anoxic zone freshwater microbial communities from boreal shield lake in IISD Experimental Lakes Area, Ontario, Canada - Jun2016-L224-25m | ecosystem: Environmental > Aquatic > Freshwater >... | reverse complement strand
GGAGACTTGGCGCTGGCCGAAGTCCTGCGGGATCATGGCGTCGATTTTTTCAACCAGGCCCAGTTCATCGACCATGCCCGCCACCAGGCCGTGATGGTCAAGCGTGTAACTCGCGTAGGTGTTATCGACGGTAGTGCTAGGAAGGTCGGAGGACGGCATCGTTCAATTCGGTCGGAAATGCGCAATTGTAGCAAAGGGGGGTGCGGAATGACGGTTGAAGGTGTCGCCCTTGACGACATAGACCCGGCTGCCGTCGTTGGAGCGGACCACCCCGCAGACCTGGCCTGCCGCCAGCGACAGGGCCAGGTGCCAGCGGGACAAGCCTCGCAACGGCCTGCGTTGGGTCTTCCCCACCCGCCCCAGGTGCAGCCCGAACTGCGGCCACAGGCAGGGGTGGCGGCGGATTTCCTCGGCAAGCTGTGCATGGTCCAAGCGCTTGGCGGTGAATTCGACCGTCTGCCCCTTGTCCTCCGGTATTTCGTAGGGGATGCCGTCCCATTGACTGGGCAGGGTGTCGGCCTCCCCGGCGCACAGGCTTTCCAGCCGTGCGCGGACCGCCTTGGCGGTGTCGCCGAATTGCCAGCCGTGGGCGCGGATGCCCACCACCACGGCTTGCTTGAAACGCCGTTCCGGGGCCATGAAGCACCCGACCCGTTCAAAATGGCCCGCGACCCATGCCGCGAACTCCTTGTCGAGCGAGTAATGCGGCACGATCAGGACCATGACGCCGCCCGGCTGCAACAGCCGGTGGGCACGTTGGTAAAAGATTTTTTCCAGCCTTCGCCTGCCCTTGCCGTCCTGGTCGCCGGTGGCGGCCTGGTCGCCGACCAGATCGCCGTAAGGCGGGTTCAGCCAGAGTAGGCCGAAGCGGCGGAAGCTGATGGCGGTCTCCTGGAAATCCCCGTGGATGACTTTGTCCAACAGCGTCTTCGCATGCCAGGCCCGTTCCCTGTCGAATTCCACGCCATAAGCTTCGACGTTGTTGGAACCCAGGTGGTGCTTGCATTCCGCCAGCGCCACCCCTTCCCCTGCGCACGGGTCGATGATGCGCATCGAACCCTTGGCGCAGGGTTGCAGCAGGGACAAGACCCGCCCCGTGGTGTCCGCGTCGGTCGGGTAGTAGCCGTTGACGGCGACAACCTCGCCAGTCGCTGAAACATTAATGCCATGTGATGGCCCCCCTCATTGCAAGGCGAGGGGCGGCCAACACCCGCGAGGGGCTGGCCGCCCCTTGCGGGTTAATGGAAAAAAACCGGTATACGGCTTGCGCCGTCAAGCCGCCTTGAGCTTGCGCATCTCCTCGGCCAGCACCCAGAGTCCGCGATTCAACGCGACATTCTGGTCGATGCCTTGGATCGGGCGGGTCCTGGTCCTGTTGCCCTTGGCATTGCGGCCTTCCAGCCCGCCACGGACCAAGTTCTCCTGGGTGACATTCAGCACTGTCCACAAGTTGCCCTCGCCGTCTTCACGGCGGTGCAGGCTCAGCACCTGGTCCTCGGTCACCGGGGCCGTCTTGCCCTCGTCGTAGCGCAGCGCCAAAGCCGCGCGGGCGAATGCCTTCTGTTCGCCGGTTTTGAGTTGCAGCGCCTTCATGTCGCCTTTGCAGGCATCGACCCGGTCGAAGTCCTGCAAAATGGTGTAAGCCCCTTCGATGACCTGGCCCACCACGTCGCCGGTGTGCCGGACCCGCAGATCCGCCAACGTGTCGCCGCAGATCAGGCCGTTGTGGCAGGCAAAGCAGAACACCCCGCCGAGCATCTGGTAGCTACTCGACCCATCGTGGGAATTGACGAGGATGATCTCGTTGGCCTCCGCGCCGTTGATCTGGCTTTGGTGGCGCATCCTAATCATGTGTTTCGTGAAATCCAGCCGGTCCTCCCTGCGCACCCCGGCCTGCACGACCATGAAGGGCTGGAAACCCTCCTTGCGCAGTTGCGTGAGCACGTCGATGGTCGGGATCAGGGTGTACCGGTCCGAGCGCGACCCGTGCGCATTGCTGGCAAAGATCGAGGGCGCGGCATGGCGGATTTCGGCGTCGGTCAACGGCGCGTTGGCCCTGGCGAAGCCGCTCAATGTCTTAAAACGCGAAGCCAATTGGCTTTGTTGCATGGTTTTTCTCCTGTCGGGATTGAAATGAAAAAAGCCCTGGCAGGGAAGCCAGCCCTTGCGGGGACGGCTTCCCCGCAAGGCAAGTTGGAAAAACGCCCGCACCACCCTCTCGGGTGGCCGCCGGAATCGCAGGCTCGCGGCGGTTAAAACGGGTTGGAGGCCAACCCTCAAGTCAACAACGTCAACACTGCTTTCCTTAGCTGCTTTCCTTAGCTTCTTTGCTTGTTTGGCTTTGCCTTACGTTACGGGGCGGTGCGCTGGAAGCCGTACCGGCGCACCATCCCCTCGAAGGCCTCCGGCCCGCCGGTCAAATGCCTGTCGATGGGCATTCCCGTGGCGGACAGCCGGATCACATTGACCAGGTGCTCGAATGTCACCCGGTCGAGCATCCCCAGCCATTGCAGGCAGGGGACGGCGCGATCCTCGTCCCAGAGGGCGACCAGAATGCCGGCGACCACCCGGGTCTTGGCGTTCTTGGTGTTGCCGACAAATTCAACCAATGTCAGCAGCGACTCGACCAGACGGGCATCCCGTTCGCGGTCGAAGGCGCCGAATGCGCCCAAGCCCCCCGGATCAATGCTGAATGGATTAGCGACCCGGTTAGCTAGGATTTGTGTTGAGGATTCTTTGGTTTGTCGTATCGTTTGTACAATCGCTTTCCAATTCAGTCTATCCACATGGCATCTTGGAACAACTTGCGGTAGGCGGGGTTGGTGGATTCCACCATGGCCTTTAGGTCATCGGCGCGGCTTTCCTTGCCATGAGCCAGATCACGCAGACAATGAGCTAGGCGCAAGGGTGGGTCGTCGAAGTCACGGGTCAGTTCAGCCAAATGGGCAAAGGGGCTGGTGGTGGGCTTTACATAGGCTTCGGCCACATACAACCAAATGTCGTATAGCAACATCCAACTAGCGGCATAGATCGTGTTTTCGTCGGTCTGACCAGATACGACCCTTGCTTCCACCTGTTGCCATGTTTGCGGTTGGTAAAGCCACAGGCGATGGGGGATGCGTGGCAGAAAGCAGGTTTGCAGGGCTTCTTGCCATAGTGCGCGGGGCTTTAAATCGAAGCTATCCAGTAACAATCCCGTTAAATCTTCGGAGAATTCTTCAACAGATATTAGCTTACGCCAGAGGTCTTCCGGTGTATGTTTTTTCCTCCATGCTTCTATTATGTAAGCTTCTAAATCTTGTTGCTGAATTATGCTGCGATGAGTGCTTGTGCGAAACCCAATTCGAATCAGGATATTCCTTCGCCTCTTAGCACGATCTTTATTTCGTTCAGTATTGCAATCACGAAGTTTAACCCAAGCCCGAATCCAATCGAGTTCCTCAGTTCTCAGATTGTCGCTACTGACAGGGAGGGGTATTTTTGCGCATATCCTAGTAGAGAAACGTCCAAAATCCTTAAATGGCCCTCGTTTCAAAGTTAGAGTTAGGTATGCTTGAAGCAAGAAATATAACCTTGCCGAATCGCCTATAGGAAGCGCTGCCTCCGCAAAAGCAGCAATAACGTTTTGCCATGGGCTTCGAATAGCCAAATCAGCAAGTACGGCTGCGAAAGGATCAAGACAAATTTTTAGATATTGAGACCAAGCGCAATCTGATCCCTTCGTCAACAATAAGCGCACCCACTCGGAGCATGGTAAAGACAGTGCTTTGCCAGTCAACTCCTTCAATCGTTCTTCGTCCATGCCTATAGCCAAACCAGCAAGAAGCAATGCGCTCTGTTCTAACTCGTTGGTATGATTCCACGCCTTGCTGTATCCTTCTTCCAACCGCGCCACCTCATTCATAGTCCTATGCAACAAGTTTTTCAACATTCCAACCAGTCGGCCTATCCATTCCTTTTTCTTCTCATGCACACAGGCGGTAAACAGGCGCTGTATTATGGTCTCAGCTTCCTGTTCGGCTGCTTCAATGCCATCTAACAGCAAACCACCCAACAACAAGGCGGTCATAGTGCCATCCTGCTGAGTGGGCAACGCCAGCAAACGTTCCAACAAATAACTTTTACTTTCTTCGAAGCGCAAGCCCGCAATCAACAGCCGGATGACCTCATGCCATCGTGGGTCTGGCACATGCTTAGCAAGCTCATGCCACATGGCTTCCGCCCCACCGCACTCAATACGAGTTATCAAATAGGATGCAGTGAGATATTCCTGAAAAGTGAGATGAACGAAGCTATACATCCGGTCGCCCACTTCCAACAACAGGCCAGCACGTTTCTTCACAAAATCCAGAAATTCTTGCGCCAAGTCCAAGGCATCATCGACATCCACCCGTTCCTGCTTATGAATATGCTTAGTGAGGAAGGTGCAAGCTTGCTCATAAGGCACAATTGCACGTTGCTCGGCTTTTGATCCGCCCGCTTGCTCATGCATCCAATAGGCCAAGGCTTCAATGCGGCGAAGGTAATTACGCTCTATCTTGCTTCGTTTTTCCAGTACTTCCGCAGCACGGTATTTCCAATTTTGCCAAGTGTTGAGCAGAGTCTCTGTGCATTTTTGGTATAGCACCACGCGCTCATCGGGCAACACGGCATCGATTCGGTGAACCAGCGCAATGATGGTAAGCAAGAGAGGATTGGATGCCAGTTCGCATATGGCCTGTTGGCGGGTGTCGCGCAGGATGCGGATCAGATCGTCCACATTAGCTAGGCGTTCGTTGTGGTTGTCTATGCGTACTTCATACCAATCGGCGACGAAGCGTTCCATTTCTGGTAAAGTCAATCGTGCCAACTTGTGATGGCGATAGGATTGCTCGTCGAAACGGTAGGGGTTCTCATAACCGACGATGCGCGAGGTGATAAGGGCGGTGTTGCCAGGATAGGTGTTGAGTAGACAGTGGATGCGGTCGCGAACGGTTTGCTTGAACTGCGAGTTGGGTAGTTCGTCCATACCATCGAACAAAAATAGGACTTGACCAGTTTCCAGATAGTATTCCAGAAACTCTTGGTCGATGTGCGGCAAACTGAAATCGGCGCAAAGATTGCGCAAGATGTAATCCAGCAGAGCCAAATCAGCCTCGGATTTGAGAGCATCGGCATAACGACGCAGCACAACCAATACAGGTAAACGGTTATCGGGTGGAACCTTATAGCGTTTTTGTAAGGGTTTGTAACTACCCGCTAGGGCTATAAACTTCAACAAAGTGGACTTGCCCGAACCGGGATCGCCCAAAATGACATGATGCCCGCCGGGAGGGTAAAGAAGCGTCACAGGATCATTTCTGGGCGTTGCTATGTTGCGATCATCGGCTTTTTCCCCTACAATAGAAAGTGTAATATAAAAATTCTCCATTGATACCCCACGGGTGGCCTCCGGTTTGTACACGGACATGCCAACGAATTCGATGCGCCCGTAGAGAGCAAGCAGATTCTTGTCATAACTTAATCGGATTTCTTCTATACTGCGACGACGAGTCGCGCCTTCTGGTATTAATTGAGGGTAATAGAACAAACACAGTGCAGGAGTTTCCATGAAAAGGGCTTGCAACTTGCGGTGGCCCCAATGTTCCAGAGTCAAGTCCTGCTTAAGACTATCATCATCAAGAAGTGACTTGACCTGGGAACTAGGAGGGGAAGTCAGGCTGTTAAACCAAGTGACATCGCCACCATCCTTGCGTTGGGATGATTCAGTCAGATCGTCTGGGGTAACAAGTATCCATTTAGTTAACTGAGTTTTTCCATCTCCCATTTTGCTAAATCTCTTCACTTTACCCAAGGACTCCTCGATTTCCTTGCGATGTTCCTTGCTCAGGGGCGATGGATAAAATTTATATTGGTAACCCACTGTTCCTGTTAGACGCAATCCCATATCACTGAAGCTGTCCAAACCGTGGTAGTCCCCGGCACGGTCGCTGAACAATGTTATATTACGGCCTTGGCGGCGAGCATCATGGAACAGCAGCAAATCAACGATACGGGCAAATTCCAAACCGCCTTCACTGCCTTTGGGCAGAATCGCGGACAATGGGCGGGTTTCGGGGAGATGGTTGGGCGTAGGCAAGTTGGTATCCTTATTGGTCGCTGTGAGGTGTACTTAAAAAATTCAGGCGCATAAATGTCAGAAGATTGCTCTTGCATATAGATGGTGTCAACTCTGTTGATGGTGTGTACTGATTGATGTCATTGACATCATCAGATCATAAGGCTTTTCAATTTTGTTGAAGAGCCAAATAAATTGCCCATGGCGTGTCTCCGAAAGAATGCAAAATGAAAGCGGGGAAACGCAGGCCCGACGATGGGATGTGTTTCCCCGTCGGGTGAGATGGAAAGATGTAAAGCAGGACCGTCGGCCCCAAAGTGAAAAGGCCTTGCGGCCTCAAGACGCCTGCAGGATTCCCGAGGGGAACCCGCCGCCGGAAGCGCAGGCACACGACAGCAAAGGGCGCGGCTGGAAACGCAGCCGCCACGCTGGAAAATCCGGTTGCCGGATGCCAAGGCATGGCCTTGGCATCCGCGCTTTCACGCCCGCACCCAGCGTTGGCCGGACGCCTGGAACGCGTAACCCAGCGCCTTGATCCGCTCCTTCTGGCGGCGGAACAGGGACCGGTTGACCGACGTGTCCAGCTTCACGGCGTCGCCCAACGGCCAGAGGATGCCGAACAAGTGTGCGTCGGCCCCGTCACCATCGGGATTCCCCATGGGTGGGAATATGTCATTCTGGGCAGGATGCCCGTTTTTCGTGTTGCCGGTTGCGGCAGTCTGCCCGCCGTCCGGGGGAGTCGCCGTGTCCGGCTTGACCGGGCCGGATTCAGGCTTGGGATCAACGATCCCGTCTGTACTTTCCTTAAGTTTGGCTACGGGTTGTTGGCCCGCCAAACCGGCAGGGTCCACATCCGTTTCGTCCGGCACTTCGACCGCCGCCAACACCAGCGAGGCCAGGGTGGCGCGGATTTCGACGACCAGGCGTCCGCCCGCCACATAGCTGGCGGGGAATATTTCAGCGATGCCGAACTCGCCTTGATAATGGCCTTCGCCATATTGGCCGAGGAACGGGTCGCGCAGCACGAATTCGCCGATGTCGGTGACCAGGCGGCCGACCGAGAAGCCGCCGTTGCGGCCCTTGACTTCGCGTATGTAAAGATTTCCTGGGAGGTTGATCATGGAAGGTGCCTTCTTTGCTTTTGGGGCAAGGCACTCCCCGCGACGGGCAAGCGCCCTGTCAGGGTGGAAGAGGGATGTCCGGGGACGCTGAAGTCCCCGGACGGTTTGGAGCACGCGGCGGGCTTTTCACGGTTCCGCCGCTTGATTCGGACCGCCGTCATGTCATTGGGGCGGTGTTGGACGTCTGCCGCGAACAGTCCGAAGATTACGTTGATCGACGGAAGGTAGATTATCGCGTCCAAGGAAGTGCAGACACACTTGGAAAGCCTTACGCCATCCGAAGGGTACTATTCACCCACCCGGCGCAGCGCACGATTCAGCACCGCATCGGACAAATACATGCCCTTATTCCTTAGCTGTTCCAACAAAGGGCGCGCCGCCGCAATCCGCCCTGCTTGTTTTGCCGCCAACACCAGCCCGACGGTTCCCCGTAACGGCAAACCCATAGCCTCCGCGCAACGTCGGCCCGCCAAATCGTCGATGACGGCCATACTTCCCGGCAAAAATTGGGCAAGGGCAATCACGGAAGTCTCCCCCGCGCCAAGGTTCCAGGCCAAAAGCTCCCCGGCTATCGCATCGACCGGTTTCACTTCCAGCCAAGCATGGGTTGCCAAAGCGATAGCCGTTGGATCGTCCGGCCCATAGGCTCGGATTTCCCTCGCCACTGACTCAGGCACCCAGACCGATACAGCCGCTTGTTGCAACAACGCTAAAAGCCCCGCCTCGGACAGGGATCAATGGCGAGGTGTTGACAACCAAACGAGGGAGCGGCGAACTCATTCCAAATCTTCCGCCAAGCCCAATTCCCGCGCCAAGCTTTCATCATCCACGATAAACACATCCATGTTTTCCCGCGCCAAAGCCCGGATGAAATCGCGCCGGTTCAACCCCGCCAACTCCGCCGCCCGTTCCTGCGACATCGCCCCTTGGCTATACCAGTGCATCGCCGCCGCTAGTTTCATGTCGCGGACAAACTCGGTAGGCGAACGGCGCAATACCGAAAGAGAGGAATCGGGGACGGTTATATTTAATGCGGCCATGGGTTTCTCCAATAAAGATAAAGCTGTTTGCTGACCCTGCTCGGCTTGGCTATTATTTCCGTAATGCCGCTGTAAATCCCGCTTGCTCAAAATGCTTGTCTGTGGTTAATGCCGTTTGCAGGCCAAGCTTTTGCATAATGATGAATGAGCTACAGTCAGTCAGCCCCCACTCTTTATCGCCACGCGATTTATATAAGCGCCATGCGGCTTGCCACAGATCGCTTGATGCCGGGATGATTTCAAAAAGCCCGTCGCGTTTTAATAACTCAACCACTTGGATAGCCAACTCCCGATGGCTGAGTTTCGCCAAGCCGTCGCATAATTCGAGCAAGATGAATTCGCTGGTGGTTTTGCGTGTTTTTAAGCTTGCCAATTCCTCTTGCAACTGAACGGCATGAGGATGGTCGGCATCACGGCTATTGAGCAAGGCGATGAAAAACGAGGTATCAACAAATACCTTATCCATCCGCTCCCCCGTCCCAGCTTATGCCGACATAGCGGTCAAAATTCCGAGCCAAGTCTTCGGGGCCAAGCGGTATGGCCATGCTGGACAGGATTTGCAGGGCGTCAATGGCTTCGGCATTATTGGCTAGGGGTTGGTTTAGGCTAACGCCTTCTTCTTGAGCCAGTTCACGCAATAAAAACTCCATCAAACGGAATTTGTCGGCGTGTTGTAGGGCATGGACGGCAGGGAATAACTCGGTGACAGACATTCTATTGACATCCTATTGTTGCGGTTAGATATAGAACTTATGCCGAATTCCGCATGGGCAAGGGATAGAGCCGTTTGCCCACCCTGCCGGGCTGCTTGTAATATTATCTTGAAAACAGGTATGGCGGAATAGCGGTTTAGCGTATTCCGCCGAATGTTTCCGTTTCCCCATGCGGCGCAATACGCGACGGAACCGCTCGCGCCCTACGCATAACACGAATGCGCCTTACCGAGTTATTCGGCTTTTTATCCATTCGGTGCAATACCAAAGTCAGACGGGATTGGTAATCCCGTCCGTAATGTTTTGTGCCATATCGGATTTCGTGACTTCGCACAAAACGTTAGCGACGGGGTTGCAAACCCCGCCGCGCTTCGCAAACGATAAAGCCGTTTGCCTACCCTACTTGGCTACTCGGCTTATCCGGTACAAAGTTCTGCACATCGGTTTACAATATCTTTTACATCTTGTTCTTGTAAACGACCAAATAATGTATATTTTTTTCCTATGCCATTTAGAGAGGTTCCTACAAATAGCCCTTTTTCATCATCAATGATCCAAACCCGATCATGAAAGGCATCGGTATAGTTAGTGTTAATATGAACATGATATTCATTTTTAATTTTATTACCTATTTTGCCTTCAAGTTTTTGATTGCGTTTTGTATTTGTGAAAATGGTTAAATGATTTATTTTCTCAAAAGCCTTACCGAATACGTCAAAAAATAACTCAATGTAATCATTATCATTATTCTTTGGAAATATATATTGATCAATTATAGTGAATGATCGCGTAGGGTTTAAACTAAGTAAAGAACTTCGTAATATGCCAGATGCATCTGAAATTTTAATTGAGTCAGATAGAGTATCTTCCATTGATATATGTAGATTAGATGAGAGTTGAATCTCTTCCCTACCTTCGTTATGATTTTCGATTCTGCAGCATAGGGCAATATGCTCTCCGAATGTACGATACAGATGATAGCCTCTGGTTGTAAGAAAATTCAACAGTTCTGCGTTATGTTCGTCTGATAAATTTGGTTTTACGGAATAAAAAAGTTCGGCATTCATTGATTTTTAAACTTATAGGCTAGGCAAGCATTTTAGCTTACCTACCATTCTGAGGTTTCTTGAGCCGGACGGGATTTGCAATCCCGTCCGCAAGGTTTTGTGCCGAGGCAGGAATGATGAGTCACGCACAAAACGTAAGCCATAAAGGTTAGATGTTCTTGCGAGCATAATCTATTTTCCTAGGAAGCGCATCCCAAAAGTTGGCCACGGTTTTAATCAATACCCTCAGTTGTTCCGGGGAAACCGAGACCATTGGAAGATGCCGTTTGTTTTCAGGTTTGAAGAAAAAACCAGGGTGAATCTTCATCGCAGCATCAAATTTTTTGCTTGGCCCATGCTTAAAGGCATTTACAACCATTCGAGCGCGGTCGAGTTCTGACCAGTACTCCTCTGGTGCTGACACTTGGAAAGTATCTAAAAGCACTCTCTTTCCATATTGAACAATATTTTCTCTTTGATTAAATGGGGGTATGCAAATATTATATTGCTCTTTTTGTTCGAGAAATAGTTCTTGCAATTGTCGCTCCCACATATGGTAGGTTGATATAAACCCAAGAACTCCAAGCTCTTGCTTTGCCCAATTCTCCGCAATATTTTCAAACATGCCTTCAGTATGAGGTTCGCGCTTGGCTTGTTGCTCAATTATGGGAAAAAGTAACTCAAAGAAAAGTGTTTCTTTGTGATAGGCGTGTACTGCTTTTATTGTTAAACCGTCATGCGGATACTTGTAAGTAATCTGGGGCATATTTAGGCTAGTTGGTTGATTGAAAAGGCCATGCGGCACAATAGGCTTCGCTATTGCGCCCTAATTGCTGTTCTCAAGCCACAACCCGTCGGTTAGTCGGATTGCCAGAATCATCGGGCAACAAAAAGACATTGCCCGACCAAACCGACTTTTTTTCAACTCCCCTCAACCGCCACTTCCAACACCACACTCCACTGCCCCACCCGCTGATCTTTCAAACGGTAAATTGCACGGTAGCGCCACAGCGCGGCGGTGCCGGGGGCGGGTAGCGAGGCGGTGTCGAGATGGCCGGGTGGGTGTCGATGGTCAGCAAGGTGAAGCCATTGCCCCGGTCCACTTCGATTTCCAACTCGGTAAGGCACAATCGTAGGGTGCGAGCATTATAGCGCAATGCACCGCATGACTTGGGGAACCATCCGGCTAAATACGCTAATCTATTCTACTCCACGCGGATTAAACGTACAGCCTGATTCTCATTCTTTGGGCAGCACTGGCTAAATCGCCATCGAATACCAAGAAACGGAAATCCAGACCGGCGGCAACCCGCCAAAGTGCTTCCGCAGCCGCCAGATGCACACTGTCGTAACCGCGTAGGCGGTGTATTTCTGCCAAATCGCCAGCCTGGTGGATCAATTCTTGGGTGACGCTGACAATCTCAAAACTCGGCCAGTCCCGTTCAAAATCCTCGCGCCACGATTGGAGACAGTCTTGGTATCCCGGTTGTTGGGCCTTGCGGGCAAAGGCGGCGCGGGTTTCGGCATAGGCAATCAGATGGGTTGCGCAAACCTTCGCCTCGGCAATCCCCGCCCGAACCCGGTCGGAACCCGCTTCGTCGGCGTAGAGTTTCACCACGGCGGAAGTGTCCAGGTAAAGAATCATCCACGCATTTCACTGACGATTTCAGCGAGGTTTTTTTCGTCCTGGCCGATGCGAACTGGATTAGCTGAACCCATCGGCTTGTTGCCATTGCCGGGAGTGATCCATGGCAAGGTGCGCAATCGTGCGATAGATGCTTCCTCCAAAGTTTCCGGCGTGGCATCCGAAGACACGGAAACTAGCCGCGCCAACGGCTTGCCTCGCAGTGTCACCAGCACTTCCTCGCCCAAAGCCGCCCGGTGCAGATATTCGGACAGATGGGCTTTAAGTTCGCGAACATTGGTTTCCATGCAATCACCTTTCGTAGTCATTTTGTTCTCATTGTAGTCATATTGCTATCGTCAATATACAGATTTCCATCGCCACCATCGCAGCCCCTACCGCCCCAGGTAAACCGCCGTTATTTCTTCGCGGTTGTGGCCCATTTCCCGGCTGATGACGAGCCTGGCGGCATGGTCGGCTTCCCGTTGTTCAGGTGTCAATTCCTCCCGCCTTGGGCCTCCGGCATGGGGCGGCTTCCAGCCGGTGAGTTCGAGATACCGCTGCTGTGGCAAACCCAAGCCGCAACCCGTGGGCCTTGCGGTCGCCGTCGGCAATGCCGGCCGCCCGCGTCTGCCGCTCATAGAGGTTCCTTTGCTGGGCGTATGAGCGCCCGTGCGGGATCAGCGAACCGTTGCCCGCAAGCCGCAGGACGCGCACTAGCAGTTCGCGCTGCGCGTCGTTCCTGACCGGTATGTCGCGCGGCCTGCCGCCTTTCGTCCATGAGGGCTTCAAGTGGATGCGGTTGGGGCGGATGGCATAGGCCGGTTGGAATTTGATCGCCTCCTCGCGGCGCAGGCCGAACTGGGCCTGCAATTCCAAGCTCAGCCGCAGATGTTCATCCTTGACTTGGGCCAGCTTGTCCGGGTCCAGCGCGGTTTGTTTGCCCTGCCCTTGCACATAGGTGCGGTTTTCGACGCCGAGCCTGCCGTTGCCTTCGGGCAAGGCGAAGGGCTTGCCGATCTTCCCCGCCCACCAGCGCAGGTGGGACAGGCGGTTCTTCACCGTCCCCACAGACAATCCCTCGCCCTGCCACCGCCGCACCAGGGCTTCGACATGTTTGGGTTTGAGTACGCAGTCGCCACGGTTTCGCGGTTAAAATCATGCCATCATGTGGCCGTCATGTCACAATTGCCCCGGAAGCCACGCAGATTGCCGCAGCCGCCCCCCTGTCACTGCACGGCAGTGACAGGGGGGCGTCTGTCTGCGGCAGGATTTCCGCCGTGTTGGAAGGCATTGCGGCAGGGTGTTGGCGGGTAATGGCGGTTGGTTGAATGGCAGTATGCCAATCCTTTGAAAAGCCCGTTGTATTGCGGCAATATTCAGAGGTTCATGCAGCAAGCCATTTGAGATAGGCTAAGTGTTAGTGTTTAAAGATGCGGATTTTTCTGTTTCGCAGAAACGCTATCGCCATCCCATAATAGGCCGATGGCAAATCCGTTGGGTGATTTTTTAAATGATGCGATTGATTTAGATATTCCATACAGTAGGCTTTATCTGAAACCATTTGCTGATGCAGCAACAACGCGACTTTTAACAAGGATTCAGATAAAGTCTATTCGCCCAGACATTCCACGCAATCAAAAAAGTGAAAAGTGAACATAGGGCTTCATGTTTAAGCAATCGTATGGACATATTGCCCTGGATTGCAACAAATATTTCATTTTTCGCTGGACAGATGGATATGACGACGAAATAGGTTTATTGAATATTCTTGGCAGGATACAGGGCGTTTTCCATACTCTTTCAGGTCAATTATGATTTAAACCTTCTGGCGGTTAATGTGATTTTCACTTTGACCATTGCCATGCCGCAGTCTTTGGCAACTTGGAAGTTCAGTCTGTTGACCAAAGCCGTAGCCGGGTAGCCACATAGGCATAGATTACTAGGTTCATGGCAAGGGCCATCAACCCTAGGCAAACCTGAATCTGCGGCGTCAGTCCGATGGGATAAATCAGCGAAACGAGATAGTGTTCAATAAACCCGTCCCCATACCCTAATTGACCGGCCTTGGCGCGAAGGGCGTTTTCCCAGGGGGTCAACGGGCAAACCCAACCTTCGAATTCGACAAGCACCCCCCAGGCGGCGGATGAAAGATGGGGCAAGGCCACCCACCGACGCCAAAGCACGATGAACCCGCCGAAGAGGGCGAAGAGGATGAAGGCGAAATGCAGCAAGACAAGCAGGTCCGCTTGCAGGCGGTAGGCCATGAAAAGGGCAAAAGCGCTTATCGGCCGGGTAAAGGCGGGGGCGTGTATTTCGCCTCGCCGAAGCCCAGCACCGGATAGAACACAAAGGGTAGCAGAACCAATCCGATTGCGAACGGCCAGCCTTGCCCGAAACGCTCCGCCAGCTTCCAGCACAGAAACCCGATGGCAAAAAGGTTTACCAAAGGGATTAGACACAGGACGAGCAGCCACCACGGCTGGTCGGTTATAAGCGTCAGGGCGTAAATGTTATAGAGCGGCACAATCGCCTCCCAGCCTTCGCGCCCCGCTTTGACAAACACTTGCCAGGCTCCGGCCAGTGCGGCCACCACCAGCAATACATTGATGACAATCATGGCAACCCCCATTGAGACCCCGGATCGGGGCCTGTGATTTAGAATGGACACTCGTTTGGCCGCTGCCCGAATTGTGCGGGGCCGGCATTTTCATACGCACCTGACCACGACTTACCGCCATGAAACCCTGACATTTCCATTTTTAAATTCACAAATAAATATAATTCTCTTATCGGTGCGATAGTTTTTTAATTTATAGGCCATTAGCTTTTCAGCCATGCCCTCCACATTGTCAGAAATTAGCTCATTTTTTACAGAGCCGATTCGTTCTTGAATTTCTTTGATTCCAAAAGTGTAACCAGGCTCATCTTTATATTCTTCATGTGCAAAGTTCCATGCAATATGCACAATTTTGATGGCAACGCCAATAGCCTCTAGCGAGGAATCTTTCCTGCAAAGAATTTGTTGCGCCATTTCTTTGACTATGCCACTCAGTTTCTTTTCTTTCATACTTGTTTTTATATATTAACAGTCCAACGTCTTGGCTAAGGAATCAACCCGCATTGGCCAGCTTGGTTTATGCCTTGATTCAGGCTTCGGGCATTCCGCCCGCACCACAGCACTTCTTGTATTTCTTTCCTCTGCCACAGGGGCAGGGGTCATTGCGACCGACCTTCCCGGACTGGATCGGTCGGGGTGGGTTCAACGCCTTCCCCAAGTCGGAAATGTCCTCAGGATTTTCGGGTTCAAGGCCAATGAGGTAATGCCATCCCTGTTCCGCACAAATTTCCGCAACGTGCAGCCCTCTGAGTTTGCACCCGCACAATGATCGGTTTTTTCTTAGGTTCCAATAGTTGCCATATTTCCCCTGCTTTTTATTTCTTTCGAGTCATGACGCTTTAGAGGCAAACGCCCCCCCTCCATCGCGACAGCCGTGACAGCAATCCCCGTCAGTGCTTCTCCACCACATCGTCCTTCAACACATCGAACTCGTTGAAGGCGAGGTTCAGGCTAAGCTTCAAATTGAGGATGCAAGCCAAGGTCGTGCTGGTGAAGATGCACAGCATGATGGCGATCTGGTATTTCACCGCCGTCCACGGTTCGCCGCCGCCGAGGATCTGCCCGGTCATCATGCCGGGCAGCGAGACCAGACCCATCGTCGCCATGCCCGCCAAGGCCGGGTTGACCGCCGCCTTGACCGCCTCGCGGAAATAGGGGCGGACCGCCTCCCAGCGGGTCGCGCCCAGCAGCAGGTAAGTCAGGTATTCGTTTTCGTTCTTGCGCAGCCCGGTGTAGAAACGCTCCAGTGCGATGACATTGCCTTGCAGGCAGTTGCCGAGGATCATGCCGGTTAGCGGCACCAGATAACGGGCATCGTACAGCAGCGGCGGCTGGATGACGAGCAGCAGCAGATAGGCGGTTGAAAACACCACGCTGGCGGCCACCGCCATGAAGGTCGCCAGGAAGAAATAACGCCGCTTCAACCCGGCCCGGCGCAGGATGGTCAAGTCGGCGACCACCAGCATCACCACGATCCACAGGCCGTTCAGCCACGGGTCGTTGAGAATAAACAGGGTTTTAAGGTAAACCCCGACCAGGCCGAGTTGGACCGTCATGCGCAGCAGGCTGACGGCGATGACCTGGTTCAGCTTGAGGCCAAGCAGACTGATCAACAGCCAGGGCAACAGGACAACCCCGAACAGCACCGCCATCTGGGTCATGCCAATGTCAAGCGTCCCCATGTTGCCCCGCCTCCGTCAGATGCCCCGCTGCCAAGTCAAAGACGCGCCCGCACCGATGAATCCAATCCGGGTCGTGGGCCACCGAGAGGACGGTCAGCCGTGGGTCGGCAAACACGTCGAACACGGCCTGTTTGCTTTCGACATCCAGTGCGCTGGTCACCTCGTCCAACAGATACAGGCTTTTGCCCAGCAGCAGCCCCCGGGCCAGGGCGATGCGCTGCTTCTCCCCGCCCGATACCCGGCTACAGTCTTGGCTCAGTATCGTTTCCGGCAGATGGAGCGTTTGCAAAGCTTCAATCAAAGTTGATTCCGAAGGTTTGTTTCCACTATGGGCCTTGAATTGGAACGGCAGCAGCAAGGCTTCCCGGACGGTTTCCGCACCCAGCACCGGTTCCTGACCGATGTAAGCAGCGCAGCGCCGAATCTCCGCGATGACCAACTTGTCCAGCGGCTTCCCCTGAAAACACACCGTCCCCCCGAAGGGGTAAAGCCCCAGCAGGGTCTTCAGCACCGTGCTTTTGCCCGCGCCGGACTTGCCGCGAAACACCGCCTTGTCACCGGCATTCAGGTCAAAGCTGATGCCTGTCAAAATGGCCTTGCCGCGAATCGACACGCCAACCCGGTCGAATTGGATGAGGGGCGGGGGGTTGGTCATGCTTGGAATGCTTGGCAGGACACATAAAAATTGTTCGCATCGACCAGGGCGGACATTGGCTTGTCCTCAGCGCAGCGCGTGGACGGCACCGGTCACCACGCCCCAGATCACCAACCGGCTTTCTTCGCTGACCGGGATGGGGCGGTAGGCGGGGTTTTCCGCCAACAGGGCAATCTCGCCGTTTTTGCTGTGGCGTTTTTTGACGGTCAGTTCGCCATGCACCTCGGCAATCACGCTGCTGCCGTGGCGGGGTTCCAGCGACTTGTCGACAATCAGCAAATCGCCGTCATGGGTGCCTGCCCCGACCATCGAGTCGCCCTGCACGCGCAAGAAGAAGGGGGCTTCCGGGCGCGGCACGAAATGCCCGTCCGGCGACAAGGTGCCTTCCACGCAATCGTCGGCGGGCGAGGGCAAACAGGCGGAAATGCGGATCAGGAACAGCGGCAAACGGGGCCGTTTTGCCGCAGTGTCGGCCTTCCCCAGTACGACGGCATTGGCGACCGGGAAGGGTCGTTCGGATGTGCGGATGAAGGACAGGGAGGCGTTCATGTTCGACCGGCTGACGGTTGGCTGCTGGGACAGACTTTATAACAGCAACCCCGGGGGCCATAAAGCCGTCATTCCGCACCCCTACTATCCAGAATTGGCATACACGGCGACATAGCGTTCGCCGAGCAGATTGAGCAGCGCCCTGTGGTGTGCTTTGAGGTTCGGCACGATTTCGGCGAGTGTCGGGAGGAT
>Ga0194049_1000287_pt1 | contig 17370 bp, 18 predicted proteins | sample JunL2225m_MetaG_FD_148665 | JGI IMG/M metagenome (GOLD analysis project Ga0194049, IMG submission 148665) | Anoxic zone freshwater microbial communities from boreal shield lake in IISD Experimental Lakes Area, Ontario, Canada - Jun2016-L224-25m | ecosystem: Environmental > Aquatic > Freshwater >... | reverse complement strand
GGCGGCGTGGGGGTCGGGGCCCAGGAAGTAGGTGAAGTTGTCGACGCCGAAAGGCTCGAGCGCCATGAAGAGATTCGCCCAGACGAACCACTGGTGTCCGACCTGAACGGGGGGTGCGGCGGGCTCCTCGACGGCGAAGCGAGGGACCTCCTCGAGGATGATGAGACAGCACAGGGTCTCATCGCCCTTGCGGCTCTTTGTGAAGTACTTGACGAACTTGATGGTGCGGAGCTGGCCGAGGAAGAAGTGGGGTTCGTCGAAGAGCTCCTCCTCGCGGTAGAACTTGTTGCCGATGCAGCTGACGTAGGTCTCGAGGACCTTGTCAATGTCGCCGACCGAGTCGACCAAGCGCGGGAGGCGCATGGGGATGGAGGGGCGCATGTTAATGTACTCGGCGAAGGGAGGGTGGTTAGGGTCCATGGGGTAGCGGAGGGTGGACTTCTGCCAGTTGTCGACGACCGAGAGGCGCATCGCGATTTCGACCTCGGCGGGGGTCAGGAGCTGGGGGAGGGACATCATCGGAAATTAGTGACGGACTGGAGGCGGCGGGGAGCGTGGACAAGCGTGGGTTTTGGCCTCAAACGAAAGGCGTGGGGTTTTTATAGAGGTGGGGGCCGTACGGGCCGCAGGGGCGGGTTTTTGACCCGGCTCCGAAACGAGTCCGAAAAGGGGTTCGCGAGCTGGCGACCCGGGTTCGAACCCCCGTCGGGAGCCAAACCATAGCATGTTTTTTTTTTGAAAAACGGGTCGACCCGATCGATCATTTTTAGTCACGTACCAATGTCCCGGCCCGGTTCATAATGGGAGCCATTAGACGCGGGTTCGAGTCCCCGACTCGGCAAATGGCGTTTTTGACCTCTGGCGGGCCGAGGCACCGGGATGACTCGGAAAACGCGAGAACGGGCCCTACCGAGTGGTTTCCGGGCCGGATCGGTGATTTCCGAGTCATTCCGAGTCATTTTCACGTTGGTCCGGGTCGCGGCCCGGTATGTGCATGCAAGCCCGCAATGGCATACCAAAACTTGGCCGTTCCATCCTGCCACCACGACCTCGCAAATAATGCATATATAGCCTCCAGAGTCTCACCCGGGACAACGGAACAACACACATGGCGCGTCTATTGCTACCCCTGCTACTTTTATTCCACCACGCGACTGCCGACCAGCAGGCCACGTACAATGTGGTGAACTCACTGGACTCGATTTCAAGCGCGATCCTCGTCAACACAGTGAGCAATCTCAACAATCAGTACCCTCCCACCATAACCAGCACAAGCCTCGTGACGGTCGTGGCGGAAACGTGTGTGGCGGGAGGGTACTCGCTGATTGACTCTCAGGTGTGCACGCTGTGCCTGGCGGGAAAGTACTCGGCGTCCATCACAGCCGTCTCCGTGGATACGTGTCTGTCGTGCGGTTCTGGGATGTACTCGACGGCGGCGGGGGCGGTGAGCGTGGGCACGTGCAGCCAGTGCCCCATCAACACGTATTTTACAGGGACCGCTGGCACATCACTGGCGGCGTGCCTGGCGTGTCCCGCTTTTTCGGGAAGCTACGCGGGGTCACAGCTGCTGCAGAGCTGTGTGTGCCTGCCTGGATACTCTGGCGCCAACGGTGAGAAAACACGATTCCAAGGTATTTTGGGTGCGCGCGAGTGATTCTGACATGCATCGTGGCTTTCTTTTGTGACAGGTGGTGTTTGCTCCCCGTGCAACACGTCAGTGTGGTGTCTCAACGGGCAGGCGAACCCATGCCCCCCGAACTCAAACGCCTCAGCCCTCTCGTCCAGTCTTTCCCAATGCCTTTGCAAGCCAGGCTTCTACGGGGACACCGTCATGAACACGATAGGATTCCCGACCCTGTGTCAGGTCCCTCACTCACACACACGAAAGCGAGTGGAGTGTAATAACGATAATCACGACTCCGGGACGCGAGGGGAGTGGAAAAGTGTTGTGGGGTGGTGGTTAGGCCGAGTAGGGAGTGGGATACACGGGGGCGGCTGGGACGGCGATGTCAACTGGGACGGCGATGTCAGCTGGGACGGTGATGTCAGCTGGGACGGCGATGTCAGCTGGGACGGCGATGTCAGCTGGGACGGCGATGTCAGCTGGGACGGCGATGTCAGCTGGGACGGCGACGACAGCTGGGACGGCTGGGACGGCGATGAGATCGATTTTGCCTCTGCGGAGCCACTCAATGAACTTAGTTTGAGACAAAACCAAAGGGATGCCGTTCGACGAAGAGGAAACGAAGGAGATCTTGGGCATGCAGAAGCTGTCGCAGTCATTCTCAAGCTTGGTAAATTGGAGCCTGGCGATGAGGCCCTGGGTGTCGGGAGCGGAGACAAACCAATCCATGAAGGCGGAAACACATCTACGCACAATGTCACAGTCAGCACACCCGTTGAATCTGCGGAATGTGGGGATGAAGGCGCGGATTTTGAGGACAGCGTCGAACAAGACAGAGCTATCCAGGCATTCGGCAATGAATTCGAGCCTGGCGGCGGGCGATTTTACAGGCTTGAAGCCCTCCAATTCCTCCAGGACGCAATGCAACACGTACAGTGTAGAGTCTTTGACAGGGGTTATCTTCCAGACCCCGGTCGCGTACGTCTCCTGAGCACTGTGGTTGACGCGCTGAAGGCTTACCCGGGCTGTAGCAGCGGATTCCTCCATGTAGTCGTGCTTAACGATGTCAACGACTGTGGAGAACACGCTGCGCACCTGCTCCCGAAACGCCCGAACAGTCTCCTTGGAAGGTACTACCATTTGTATGGAATCGTATTCCTCAATCTCCTTGTTCATCCGCCTGATGGTGCGCTGGACAGTAACCTGGGCTCTCACCCATTCCGCGTGCTCAGGCGTGCCCTTGGGGGGGGCGATCACCAGCGGGTTCTTGAGCTCGGCCTCCTTGCGTTCCTCCTCGTCGGCAAGAGCCTTGGTGGCCAGCTCGGCTTTCTTGCGCTCCTCCTCGTCGGCAAGGGTCTTGGTGGCCATCTCGGCATCTCTCAGCTCCTTCTTGGCTATTCCTTCTCTTTCGCGTCTGGCTTTGGCGGCGACTCTGGCTTTCTCCTTCTTGGCTACTTCGGCGTCGAGTCGGGTTTGCTCCTTGATGGCTGCTCGTTCGACCCGCTCCTTCTCCAAGACAACAGGGTCAACCTCCACCACCACTGCTGGCTCGACGATGACGATGGGCACGACTACGGGTGTGTCCACGACGGGCTCGACGACAGCGGGCGTGTCCACGACGGGCTCGACGACGACAGCGGGTGTGACGACAGCGTGTGTGACGACGGCGACGGACTTGGACCATTCGTTGGCGGGCGTGACGGTGGGCTTGGGCGTGGGCCAGACGACGAGGTTCACTGCGGCGGGCTTGGGCGTAGGCCAGACGACGGGGTTCGCGGCGGCGTTGGGCTTAACCCAGACAGGGACGGATGGAGACGAGGCAGAGGTAGAACCCCCATTCAATCCACGAAGCTTTGTCGTCAGCTCCTGGACTTCAGCCCGCAAATGGACGTTTTCCGCCATGAGTTTCAAGTTCATAGTCTCCAATGCCTGAACAGCGTAGCGCTCGAGTGAAGCAGCAGTGTCAGCCTCCTCAATCCTGGCGTAGATGACCTCGCATCGATTCACAAACAAGTCTTTCTCATATTTGAGCCTGTCGCATACCTGTTTCAAGGCAACAAACTCTTCATCCTTTTTCGTCAAGACTGCCTTCAACGCATCAATCTCTGCGATTTTCTTGGCACTCAGAGTCCTCAAGTAATCATTCGAAGTCTCAGTCCTAATCTTAGACTTTTCCATAGTCTCGTTCGCGACCCGCAGTTCCTTCACCTTATCGTTGAGATAAGCAACCGCGTGTTTGTCGATAGTTTGAGAAGACATTGGACAATACCAGTATACGATACAGATATACCAGAGAAACACACACGCCCTTAAATAACCACAAGTTGACGTGTTTTCCGACTGGGCAGGTGTGCAAGGAGGACCGGTTCTGTCCAGGAGGGGCAGCGAACCTGACCATTGTGTGCCCCGACGGCAAGTACTCGCTCCCCGGGTCAGACGACCCCACGGACTGCTACTGCCCCGACTACGCGTTTTCGAATCAAAACGCCAAGTACGTCACGGAGTGCATCTGCCAGTCTGGCTACTTCAAGGAGTACAACTCGGCGCTCAAGCTGGGCGGGTGGGGGTGCAGCGTGTGCCTGCCCAACCAGGTGTGCTACAACAACACCAACAAGACGTGCCCCGTGCACGCCAGCTCCTACGGGGCGGCCAAGAGCTACGTGGACTGCTGGTGCAACCCTGGGTACAAGAACAGCACGACGGGGGGGAGGACCGAGCTCAACTTCTGCGAAGACTGCACACCCAACTACTTTTGCACGGGAAAGGGCGCGCTGGAGGCATGTGTCGCTCACGCGGTCTCGCCTGTGCAATCCGTGGATTCGAACAAGTGCTTCTGCGACTGGGGGTACAAGGGGGTGAACAACTCGGCCTGCGTCGCGTGCCAGTCCCCCACGTACTGCTACGCCGGGCTGGAGGCGCAGTGCAGCGAGGGAACGTTTAGCGTGCCCCTCTCATGGGACAGGCTCAACTGCTCGTGCATCCCCGGACGCTGGGGCCCTTCAGGTGATACAAGAGAAAATGAGAGTCAGAAGCTCTTTAATTGGGAGGGCCACTCAGGCGCTCGACCCACTCACGGTAGAAACGGATGAGGCCCAGGGTCTCGTCGTAGCGGGCCCTGGTGCGACTCGCGATACCCTCTGCGAGGATCTCGGCCAGCTGCTTCTTGGCGAAGGCGAGCTCGGTTATGTCACCATCGGCGTTTTCGAAGGCAGCGGCCAAGTTCTGGAGCGGGGAGAGGACAATCACCGGGTTGGTCTCGTCAGGCTGCTGCATAATGATAGAAGCTAGATTGGGAGTGGGGTGAGGACCTGGCTTAAATAATTGAGTGTAACGCGTGTTTCTTGTGTTTTTTTCGACAGGCGGCCCGTGCATCATGTGCTCGGCGGGCAAGTACAACCTGATTTCGGGGTGCAACGCGTGCTCGAGCATCTCAGACGTGGACTGCACGCTGTGCTCGATTGGGACGTACTCGATTGCGACAGGGAGGAGCTCCGTGTGCGATGCCTGTGTTTTTGGAAAGTACTCATACCCAGCGAATACCCAGGGGGCTACCGAGTGCAGGACCTGCGTGGATGGCTCGTTCTCCCTGGGTGGGGCTGGCATTTGCACGAATTGCCCTGTTGGGACTTACGGGACGGGTCAGATCAGCTCGTGCTCTGTGTGTTCTGCTGGAACATTCTCGCTTGGCGCGGCTGCAGCGTGTTCTACGTGCTCTGTTTGTGCTATTGGCCAGTACGTCGTGTCGGTTTGCAGTTTGACAGGAGATATCGTGTGTGGGACTTGCACATCGCCAGTGACTGCTTTCTATGTAGCAAGAATCTACTTTACCAGTGTGGGAATCAGCGGGTCCACATCATGCCCATGGTTATGCAACCCTGGCTACTTCACGAACCCTGCAACATACGGGTCTTACGGGTGCTACCAATGTCCAACCAACATGTGGTGCTTGTATAGTACAACGACTACATGCCCTGCAAACTCCTGGGTCGGGGCTGAACAGTCACCATCACAAGTCAACTGTAAATGCAATTCTGGTTTTTATGGGGTAGGAGGCTGGAGCACCACGTGGCAGAACTACCCTACAGGAACCCAGCTTGAACCCCCCGCCGGCTGGTCAGGCATCAACTGCTACACTTGCTCCTCGGGAAAATACCAGACGGGGACGGGAGTCACCATGTCAAGCGGGTGTCTGAATTGCGTGGCTGGATCCTACTCCACCGGCCTGGGATCTCCAGCCTTGGCACAATGTCTGCTCTGCCAAGCAGGAGCCTACTCGACGGTGCTAGGCGCCCCAGCCTCAGATCGGTGCCTGATATGCCAAGCAGGCGCGTATTCCACGGTGCTAGGCGCCCCTGTCTCGGCGCAATGCCTGCTGTGCCAAGCCGGGTCCTATTCCACGGGGGTAGGAGCCCCAACCTCAGCCCAGTGTTCTAGCTGCATAGCGGGAAAGTACTCGACATTCCTAGGCGCCACCACCTCGGCCCTGTGCTCCCTGTGCCAAGCGGGCACGTATGTAACCGGGGTCGGGTCGGGTAGCTCGAGTCTCTGCGCGGGCTGCGGGACGGGGAGGTACTCTACGACGCTCGGGGCGGTGAGCTCGGGGGTCTGCTTGGCATGCGCGGGCGGGAAGTTCTCATCCAACACACAGGCGCCGGCGGTGAGTCCAAAAACAACACTACTCACACATTATGTACACGTTTTTTTATTGCGGGTCAGCGTGCCACGTCCGGTGGCGCTCGGCGACCCACTCTTTCCCGTCGTACTCTTGGATAACCCAGCCGTCCTCCGGAATGTCGTCGGGGATCTCCACGATATCGAGCTTAGAAAAATACCCTCCTGCATTATTCAGGCCGATCTCGTCTATCACCTGTAGGAGGACAGGGTCGTCGCGCGAGATGTCCTCGTCCATGTACCAATGTGAGCCCTTTGGGGGTTGGTCTACCGTGGCCTTCTTGTACATTGTCTTGGCCTTCTCCGATAGGCTGAACCCTCCGAAACAGGTGTTGACCACGATCCTCCGTGGCATTGTTGGTCGTGCTTGTTTTTTTGGAAGCCCCTGCTGGTTCCCCTTGTTTTTTTGGGGTGGGTTACATGTCGCTTGGTCGTTGTGGCCCTGGTCGTATCCAACCTCCAGGCGGTCCAAAGATACCTTGCTTCCGATCAAATGATCTAGGCTGGGGGGGGAGAAGAGGTTGTCTGTCATTATCATCGTCATTCTCATAATTTGGAGTTCTCGTCTCCTCCGGAGTTTGGCGATAGGATCCCGGAATTTCACGAAAGGACCGTTCTGGCGGGGGTGGTGGAGGCGGCACAGTATAGGATGAATTAAAAACACGAGAAGGCACAAAGGAAGGCTGAAGAGGAGGAGGAAGGAACTGTCCTGGTGCAACCGGTACAGGAGGATAATGTGCCCTCGTGGCACGTGGAATACCAGGAGGAACGATAGCAGGAGGGAGGCCTGAGGGTAAGCCTGGGGGTAGGACTGGGGGGGTAATGCGCGGCTCACCACTGCGTCCTCGACCGCGGCCCCGTCTGGCGGGGGGTGGAGGGGCAACAACTGCTGACGAGGCCGTAAGAGTGTCAAGCTGAACTTGGAGAGCATCAGTTTTCAATCTAAGGTAGTGAAACCATTGTTCAGACGTATTACTTAATGTAACAAAATCTGACATGGGTACCTTTTGAATCTTACCACCAAATATGTTAAAACCACCAACGCCAACCTGCCCAGCGCGAACATCTAAATCGTCATCAGACGGCGAACTAACTTCACGAATATGTCTAGGCATCACCGCAAACACTCTGCCTGGCCCATCCGCTAAATACCTAGAAGGACTGGTGATTTTACAAGAATAACTGACATCGTGATTTTCGAGACTTTTTTTACCCGGTGTTCTCACCACCCCCCCCTCCACACTCCAAAAGTTTTGGGAGAAAGGTAACCAGTAGCCAGGTAACCGGTAGCCAGTAGCCAGGTACCCGGCTACCTTTTGGCTCTTTATACTTTTGGCGTGAGGGGGGGGTCAAGACACGGAAAAAAAAGATTCGAAAGGGAGGGTGGGAGATTACGATATCCATCAAAACCAAAAAGAAGATGAGTCACGTACTATGCCCAGCCAGAAGCATGTCAGAGTGTCGATGCAGGCTGGGATTTCGCAATATTATCCACTCGAGTAAAGACAAAAATCCATCCTCGTCGTATTATCCAAAGTCTGGATGCGTGAGGGTGGGGCGAACTCTGTTCAACGCCAGGGATCTAGGGTATCAAGGGTATCATTTCTGGGAGCATCTGATCAAAAAAGTGGACCTAGCATCCAGCATCGAGAGATACTCTGGCATACACACGCATCACTACCACGGGTACCTAGCGAGCTTTTCGGTCCCGAACCAATTCGAAAACGGGTCGGGTTTAGGCTGGCTGTGCGTGATAATGCACCTCAAGGCGACCATGTGTCACGTATCGCCAGCGGTACACGTGTGGCGAATCCAGCGGATGGTCAGGCGATTCCTACAGAGGCGCTACGAAGAGCGTGTGACGGCCATGCTGATGGGGTCAAACGCGCGACTGGGCAGAAACAGCTGCCTGGACGGGCTGCCGTCTGAGATATTCCAGAGCATCGCGATCCACATGTGATAATAAACTAACTAAAATTTCGCAGGAGTCCAGCTGTGCTGCATGCTCGATGGGGACCTACTCGTTAACACAAGCGAGCGAGTGCAGCCAGTGTCCCGGCGGGGAGTACGGGGCGCAACTGGGGCTGAGCGTGTGTCAAGGGTGCGCTGCTGGATTCTGGTCTGGGATGGGGTACACGGTGTGCTCGGGGTGTTTATCCGGGACCTACTCGCTGGGACGTGCAAGCGCGTGCTTCAACTGCCTAGGAGGGACATTTTCGCAGACGCAAGCCATTACATGCGACCAGTGCAACGCGGGCACCTACGCGCCTGCGCAAAGCGGGGCGTGCTCGCCGTGCCAGCCCGGGGGGTACTCGCTGTGGGAGGCTAGCGCGTGCAGCCCGTGTCCTGTTGGGCGGTTTTCAGGGGTAGCAGGGGTCTCAGAGTGCACCGAGTGTGCACCGGGAGCGTGGAGCGGGGGCGGGGGCTCCATATGCACCCTCTGCGCGACTGGAAAGTACAAGGTCACGACCGGGGGCACGACGATTGGGGCGTGCGTGGACTGTCCAGAAGGGACGTTTTCAACCACGGAGGGGGCCACAACGTCTGGGTTGTGCACAGGATGCGCGGCGGGCAAATACGGGGTAGCTGGAGGCTCGCAATGCTGGGACTGCCCCGCGAATCTGTACAGCGACGTTGGATCGGGGGGGTGCACGGCCTGTCCATTGTTGTCAGTGTCGGCGGCTGGATCGTCCTTGGACAAGTGTCAGTGCCAGGCCGGGTACCTTCGCGTATGGGAGCAGAATTCGCTCCTGTGGTTCACGTGCTCAAGATGCGCGACCGGGCAGTACACAGCAGGAGGAGCCGCGGGGGAGTGTCTATCCTGCGCACAGGGCAAGTACGGCGGGGCGTCGCAGGGATCCGAGGCCGCCGCGTGCACGGTGTGTCCTACAGGGACGTTTTCGAGCATGAGTGGGGCTTACACGTGCTCCGATTGCTCCAAGGGGTACTACGCTCCAAGCACGGGGGGTACAACATGCTCAATGTGCCTTGTAGGGACAATAGCTGCAGCTGTCAGGGCATCAGTGTGCGTGTCCTGCGTCGCTGGCAGCTACATAGGGGCCGATCACGCCAGCGCATGTTCCCTGTGCATCGTGGGGAAATATGCTGGCACGGCAGGGAGGAGCGTTTGCCAGACGTGCGTAGCGGGGACGTACGCTGAGCTCACAGGGCGGACCGAGTGCACAAAATGCGGGACTGGAAAGTACTCGACCATTGCCGGACAGGACACTGCGACCAAGTGCGTGGCTTGCTCGATTGGGTACTATCTCGCGGGGACGGGGGCGAGCTCGTCGGGGGCCTGCCTCCGATGCGCTGCAGGGACGACGAGTCCTGTCGGGGGAAGCGCGTGCACTACATGTGCAGCCACCGATTTTCCAGATGATCTACGCGGGGCGTGCGCGTCCTGTCCGTACCGCAGCCTGGTGAGGACAGGATTGACGAGCCCCGAGCAGTGCGTGTGCGGTCCAGGGTATTATCTAGGATACAACGCCAAGGCCATGGGTGGGGTGGAGGGGTACAGCCTCTCTGCAGACGGCGTGGTCACAATCAAGACGCACACGTTTGGGTCGCACGACCAGGGGATCCTGCTGATTGCCGACGCGTACATGAGCATCACTTGCAGCGGGGTGCAGCTCGTTCAACCGTATCAATGGGCCTCTGGTTGGTACCCTCCCGTGGCCACACAGGCGACTTGCCCCCTCCCGATGGTGATGAGCTACCCAGTGGACGTGGAGTACAACGCGGCGGAGACCAAGACGCACATGCAGTGTGTCGGGTGCCCCCTGGGGACGTTTTCGGTGTCTGGAGGGGGGCTAAGCAACTGCCTCACCTGCCCCACCGGCCAATACCAAGACACAACGGGACAGTCAGCGTGCAAGCCGTGCCCTTCTGGATCCATTGGCGGGGGTGTTGGGGGATCATGCAATCCGTGCTTTACGGGGACGTACCAGTCGGGCAACGTCTGCCTGCCGTGTGATACCGGGTATTACACAGCCAGCGTCGGGGCCTCGGTGTGCTCGTCGTGCGCTGTTGGGACGTGGAGCAATATTGACTCGGGAGGGTGTAGAACCTGCCCAACAGGGTCAACGAGCCTGGGCGGGACGGGACCGCAAGGGTGTTTGTGCGACGCGGGGCTCACGCTGGCGATTCCAAACGGACTACCCGTGTGTCAGGCATGCATTGAGGGGAAGTACTCGGTGACGCGGACCAATATCTGCGTGCCGTGTGCGGTGGGCAAGTTTGGAAACACGACGGGGGCGAGCGCGTGCACGCCATGCCAGACGAATCCAGCATGGATAGCCACCGGAGGAAACACCGTCTGTACCATGTGCACAGCGGGAAAAGTCGCGTCCGAGACACAGGGGGCGTGCATCCCTTGTCCGAGGGGGCAGGTGTGCTTGGGCAACGACACGGTTGTGTCGTGCCCCATCGGGAGTTTTGCCCCCAATGGAACTGGAGGGTACAAGCTCATGGGTGAGTGCCCACAGTGTCCCAACGATTACTTTTGCAAGACACCTGTGCAGAGCGAGGCGTGTCCGCTCAACACGTATTCGCAGTTGGGGGCCTACAACAAGCACATGTGCTACTGCCTCAACACGCACACATGCTTGTACTCTTCGAGCACCCAGGCGTCTGTATCGGTTTCGATGAGCCTGGCGAGCTTCGAGCTATTACGGGAGGAGTTCATCCGATCGATCGCGGCGGCGGCGGGGGTGTCTATTGACAAGGTGCAGATAGTATCCGTGCAGTCCTCGTCCATGAGACGCGTTCTACGGCCTGTTAAAGCTCGAGTGCATATTCACGGGTTGGTGATCAAGTTCCTCGGGAGGGTGGGCCAAAACAAGGCCGAAGAGATCACGCAAGCAATACGACGAACGACAGTGGTGCAGGGGCCCCTGGAGATACAAGCAGAGCAGCTGTTTTTGATGGCCACGAGAAAACCAGAGGCTCTTATTGGTATTTAAGATACAGGAACTGCGCTGCGCACACTCTCGAACGAATCAAGAAGAATGAACACTCCTCCTACCACCCCGCTCGCTTCTACTGGGACTATGCCCCCGATGATGGCGCTCAACGCGACGAACCGCGTGGCTCTGCCCGTTGGGTTCACGACGCCTCCCCGCACCATGGCGCCGCTCGCCCCCCCGCAGGGTGTGATCCGCGAAAACGTGGTGTCGCGTCCCGCAAACGCGCGTACCAACTGAGAGAAAAATTAAATCTCCCGAAACTCAAGTTTCATTCGCGTACAACAAAGCGTCACTGAAGCGAATCAGGGCGAATAGGGGAGGGAGGATGAGCATGTCCATAGTGAGCAGGGCCACGCATGTGATAAACCAGAAAAAAGCCCAGACAACGGGGATGAAGATGCACCTAGACGCACGGGTGCTATACAAGTGGGAGAAGGTAGGAGATGAAAACGAGTTTGCAGTCGACGAGACAGCCACTATTATAGAGACGGGGATCTGAAATCGCACAATGTCATGCACGGCGTCCGCAGCCGAGTACTTCATGGACGTGATTTGCGAAAAAATGGACAAGACTCGCTCCTGGTGATACGCAACACCCTTATTAACCCAAAAAAGAACGCCGTGTATTTACAAGGGGAGAGAAGCAGCGAGGCAGCCCAAGACGCTGCCAAGAAGCAATGACAAGCACAGAGGATTTTCAGGCGTATGCTCAGATCAAGGCGTATGACGTGATCAGTGCAGGACACTTCAAGCGGCACCTGAGCACCAGCAGAGACAATGGGGACAAGTGGGCCATTGACATGTATCAAAGCCACAACCAGGTGCAGGTGAAAGTGCGTGACATATTCACGCTGGTGGGGCATCTTTCCACCCCCAACAGCCAGGTTATTCAGCGGATATGCAAGGACGTCATGTCGTGTGCGCAGCCGCCGATCAAGGTGCTCACTGGACACAACATTTGCTGTCTCACGGGGGTGAGCACCGAGCACTGCATCGATTTAACACGCGTCGGGAAGCACTCCAGCGAGATGTTTGTGCACCCCCGTTTTTGGCATTTCTTTGTGCTCCTCTGGTTCTGCACCAAGCTCGAGTACGTGGTGAGAGCATGCACAAAGCAGTGGCTGGACAAGTCGTGTATAATCGCGAACCCAGGGAACTACACGCAGATATGCGAGGAGTACGCCTTTCAAAACCTCGAGTTCAACGAGCAGCTCTCGCGGCTGTTTTGCAAGGGCGTGGATTACATTACGCGGTCTCTAACCACGTATAGGGACAAGATCGCCCTGATCCCTGTGCTCACCCCCCAAGAAGGGTACTTGAACGACGAAGATGAAGACGATGACTAAAAAAAAAGGCGATCCTGCTGCGGGGGTTATGGAAGCGACACGACCCGTCACGGACCCAAATGGAGCTGTGTTCCGGATGGTCACACGATCGCATCCCGCTGTCCGCTACGCGACACTACCTACCGGAGGAGATTATACAATTGTGCAAGAGACGGGTTAGACCCTTTTGGCTCAACGTGCAAGGGAAGCACATCCAGGTTCAAGGCAAGGAGAGTTTGGAGCTGGCCTGTAACATAGCGTGCGTCTACCACAATCAGATAGCGTACAACGCCCAGAGCGACGACGGGTTTGGCGACGAGATGGAACACGTAGAAAGAGAGGTCCAAGCGAGGATGGACGAGGTCTTAAGCGATGAAGGGGGGTGGTAAGCCACACGCGGGGGAAAAATAAGGGGTGTTATTTCTTAGGGGCGGGGCCCGGGGGTATCGGGTCTCACATTCAGGAGGCAAATGTCACACGAGCTATGGAGGAAGGTGAGACGCCCATTTCGATACCCTTCATGTAAATCGTGCGTTTGGGAGGTATTCGACGTGAACCAGGCAGGGTGTTTGAAGTGCGGACAGAACCACACGTGCAAGTCGAACGCGGTGGACAACACGTGCCCACTGATACAATGCTCTGATAGGACGCGGGTGTGTGATATTACCGGGTACATTCTCCCCGAAGTCAGGCACGCGGTGAACGAGTTCAGCAACACGATTTGCTACCGTGAGAAGCCAGCGGCGGTGTATGACATCTCGGCAGAGGTGCACTCTGTGGTCGCGTCGCTGCTGCTGGGCCAGAAGGCGACAACGTGCAGATACAAGGAAAACACCAAGCAATACGCCCGGCTGTCGCACCACATGCACAGGCAAATGCGCCTGTTCAAGACGGACAAGACAGACACATTTCCAAACATTCTGGTGATGCTTGCGGTGGCCATGGCACAGGAAAAGTACTGGCGCTTTATCGAAGAAGCGAGCGAGGACCTGGCCCGCCACTGCTCGCGAGACATAACACGGTGTCTGCTAGAGATCAAGAGGATGGGGGCAAAAATCACGACGGGAACACGTCTGCAGGAGTTGGTATGTGGGATGCTGTACATGCTCAAAAACGGGCTCACCTACGGGAATCGCGTGCTCCTCGCAGCGATACCCGAGATTGACAAGTGCCTACCACACGAGAATAAAATAGAAATGTACTTTGGGATCTCGAGCAAGGTGATTTGCATGACGGAGAATGAAGTCAAGCTTATATTCCGGGAGTCGTACCAAAGCTAATAAATATTTAAACTCTCATGCATGGCTTGGGTGAGAACCTCTCTGGTAGTAGTATGCAACACCCAGTGTACTATTTCGAGGAGATGCGTGCATTGACCTCGAGGATAGACGCCCTCCTACCAGGAGAAGACGACAAAACACCCAGCAGGCCACACCCCAACTACGGACTGTGCATCAGGGCGGACCCTGTATGGCTGAAAGAACTCGAGCTTGAATCGGGAGAATGGCGCCTTTCGAGAGAGATTCCCGCGTCACGTCAGAGCCAGGCGTCGCGTCGGGAGTTTGCCCGCGACGCGACGACCATGCAGACATGCATGACGGAGGGCATGCATAGCAAGGATCAGGACGCTATCACACCCACAGGGATGAGCCTGTGGCACATAACATGCCAGACGACGCGAAAGCTCATCCTAATAAGGCACGATTTGGAGTGGCTGTTTCAGCTGGGAAAGGAATGCATGCCGTACATGGAGGGACTGGGATTTTTCGCGCTGCCTGGAAAGCGACAACTGTACTATCGGGACTGCATGGAGCTGATGAAGGGAAAAACCCCGTACCTTTACGGGATATGCAAGGAATACGGCGAGATGGGGTGCACCATGTACGGGCTGACGATGCAAGAGTTTTCAAGGGTGAGCAGGCTGCGCATTTCGGCATGCGAAACCGGCGTGGGCAGCCCGCTCCTGCTGCAAGAGAGCGTGCAGTCTAGGTTCGACGGGGGCCCCATCTTCATTGGAAACGTTGGCATCCCCGTCGCGACCTACGACCTGACTCCTACCCTACCAGCGCCAGACCATGGGACAGAATGCTGTACGCGCGTGGGAGTACACGAGGGGGGGTTAATGGTTCTCGATGGGGATGCCAGGTTCAGGTATGCATGTGGGATCCCAAAGGGGCAGAGTGGGGGGCGAGTTATCTACACATTGGCAATACACATGGACAGCCTCCCTGAAACTACTACACTAGTGGGTTACGAGAGTGAGACGCGGACCAATATCATGTACACCCCCTTGAGCCCAGGGGGGGCGACGATTCCGTGTGTATTTTCTCCATACCCACACTGTCGCAAGGAAAGGCAAGCAAACACCACGCTGGGACAGCTGATCCTCACGTTACGCACGCGCGTCGCGATCGCAGAGAGTCATTTACTCAAACAGGGCTACGCGGCAAACAGGGTATGTGCCCTGGGAGAGCAAGGGTAATCCGCCGCGTCGATGGGTATGGTCGAGAAGTCTTCCAAGCACACGTGCCCCATGTCATCCCAATGAGATCCTGATCTTGAGCTATCAAAGGAGCCAAAAAGCTTATCATCCTCGAGCGGGGACGTGTGCGCCACAAAAGGATCAGGTAGAGCGGTGTTGTTGTGCCTGGAGCGGGCCATGCTGATACAACAAACCACGGTGGACACGAGGCACGACAGAAGCAGGATCGTCGAGACGCAAATCCACGCGACGTTGATGGACACCTCGTTTGGGGCGCACGAAGATGCAAAGTGGTCGAGTGTGTACCCGTCAATGCACACCATCCCATAACAGTCGTCACCTGCCTCAGCGTGTGGAGGGAGAGGGGAGTACGATCCATTGCCAGAAAAGTAGAAGCCAGGAGGGCATGGGGTGTGGGGGTCCTGAGTGTCGTTTACCACCGAGACGGTTTCAAATTGGACCAATAGAGAGGAGAAACCTTGGGACGAAACATTGCCTGCTATACTGCGCGTTGAGGACAAGGGGGACTGCAAGTGAAGCAGAGTGATGAACCAGCTTTCCATGATGATGGTGGATCGCACCCGCCGCACCCTAATAAAACTTTCAAGTGAAACCGACATGGTAGTCCATACAGAGGAAGCGTTCACGTGGCGGGAGAAGGACACTCTTCTGGCTGTCACGTTCAGTTTGCACGCCACTAGCGCTGCAATCCGAGGGGAGGGTTGGGAGACAGTGTTCAGACGGAACGAGACCAGGAAAAATGCGCTAGAGGTTGCGAAGCGTGGGCATGCCTGCAGGGGTTGTCCGACCTCGACGAGAATGGTCTCAGTGGCATTATTATTCCAGTCGGACGAGGCGACGGTGGACGAGGAGGTATTGACCTGGAACTGAACCCCGACGACTGCCTTTGGCGTGCTCCCCTCCCACTGAATAGCGTACCATCCAGCTCCCACGAGGGCGGCCTGCCTGACGCCAAGTCCAGCCAAACTGGGTGGCAGCGCGCCAGAGTGGCACACCAACTGTAGGTTTACGAAAACGAAGTCGTCTGGTCTCAAGAACCGATCCCTGACGTGGAACATGAGGGAAAGCTCACCGTCGTTGGAGTAGAACACGTGCTCGACCAGCCTCTGCCTGTTGGTCATGAGCTGCAAAGCGAAGGTGGCGGCCTGCATGTTTCCCTTCGAGCGCGACAGTCGAACCAGAGTGCCCGTGTCGACCACGGGCAGAACGGGCATCAGCAGTTTGACCGGGTCTTGGGCTGGCGTGACAACCCCGAAGCGACCCGCGACGATGGGGGATCTATGCACGGTTCCGCGCTGGCAGACCTCCACGAAGCCCCATGCATTGGAAATGGGCCCACTGTACCCGACCACGGCGACGGCAAGACGATCGGAAAATGTCGTCGTTTGGGGGGCGCCTGCGACGATCAACTGGCCCAGGACCGGCGAGTTCACGACACAATCAGATTGGGTGGTCTGTGCCGTGCAGTGAAGCAGGAGGGTGTCGATCTGCATGTGGATGAAGAAGGCCTCGACCCCCCCGACCCCGACGAGCGTAACGGTGAAGCCACCCTCATCGGGGAGCGGAGTCAGCTCGACGTCGAAGCTTCCCTCCTGCTGGTCAGGGCAAGCCACGACGCGGGTCAGGAGAGGGGACGCGACGGTCACTGGAGGGTGGTCTTGACATGCTGGGATAACGAGGGAAAACGTCCCCGGGGCGTGCCACAGGGTGTTTCCCAGGAGCGCCAGGGTGAGCCCCCCTCTGTCCTGCAACGGCCCAGGTGAGATGGAGAGGGGAGGGTTGAGAAATGCGAGGCTGGTGAGAAACGAATCGTCCTCGAGCCATCCAAGCAGGGAAGGGGTCACCACGGCGTTTAGACAGTCGACGAACACCACGGGGGAGGCAAGGCGCACGGTCTTGAGGAAAATGCTCGAGTTACGAACGAGCACGTCCGTCGTGACGGTGAAGCCGTTTACGTGCAACGCTATCTGGGTTATTCCAGGGGAGACACCTGTGACCAACACCCCCCCAGGGGCTTCTTGCACGATGGCGACACCGGGCGAGTCGACCCTGAAGAACAACACGTCAGCCGAGTCAAACGGGACGACCCCCAAGTCATTGTGAAGCACGAAGGAGCCTACGAGGCGCTTGCTCTGGAAGACAGTGGGAGAGCAATGGACCCTGAGCAGCTGACTCGAGGACGGGGAGAGCGCCAGCCCAGCAATGGAAACCACCGTCAGGAGAACATGCGCCCGCAGGGGTAGAAGAGCGTCTTGCAAAAAGAAGGATATTTCGATGGGG
>Ga0194049_1000286_pt1 | contig 17402 bp, 31 predicted proteins | sample JunL2225m_MetaG_FD_148665 | JGI IMG/M metagenome (GOLD analysis project Ga0194049, IMG submission 148665) | Anoxic zone freshwater microbial communities from boreal shield lake in IISD Experimental Lakes Area, Ontario, Canada - Jun2016-L224-25m | ecosystem: Environmental > Aquatic > Freshwater >... | reverse complement strand
TTTTTAAAGCAGGTGTTGAGCAGGGATGGTGGAAAGAATATCGTTGGGCTTTAGGGCCGGGTTCAGAAGCTGCTGCTCAAGATGTTATAATGGCAATTAGTCATATTGGACCTGTTATGATGGGAACTAATTGGTATGAAGGAATGTATGATGCAGATAATAATGGTTATTTGAATGTAACAGGAAAAGTTACTGGAGGTCATGCATGGCTTCTGACGAAGTACTCAGCCACCAAAGACGCTGTGTGGACACCAAATTCTTGGGGTGGCTCCGGGCAAGGTTGGGTTTCTAGATCTGATCTAGTTAAACTACTTCATGCTTCTGGCGAGGCAGCAATACCAACATCTTTAAAAGTTAAATAAAAGGAGAAAATAATGAACAATATTACACAAAGACTAAGAGAATATTCACAAATGGCAAGCGCAACAGGTCATGCTATTTGCAATGAGGCTGCTGATATAATTGATAGTTTGTCAAAAATTATTGATGAACTTATTGTAAAAGATTTGGAAAAAAATCCAGATCCAGCAGGGTTTGTTGATAATGATGAAGAAGTAGAAGAATGATTTTAAAGTTGTTGATAATTGATCTAGGTATTATAACAGGATACCTTGCTGCTTCCTTGGGAAGATTTGTTTCCAACAAGTATATGAACTAAATATACCAAGCATGGTATATTTAACTCAAAATGTTCTTGACAGCACACGTTTCTGTCTTATCAATTTAAAGCTGTTTGTGTTATAATAGCTTTATGAATAGCAAAATCGCCGCAAATATTAAATTGCTACAACATATTGGTTCTGTATGGCGAAGCTTCTTACAGTAGTAGCTGGAGTTATAACTGAACAAAATATTGCAGTTGGCGGGGCTGGTGGGTCAGTTTCATTTGTGACAGTACCATTTACTGATGGTGATACAATGCGACGGGTTACTGTTACAGATTCATCTGTGACAGCAACATCAAAAATACTAGTATCAATTCAAAGACCAGATATTGTCAATGATTCTCTTGATCTTGGATACATGTATTTTGTAAATGTTATCAATAGAACAGCTGGAGTTTCTTTTGATGTTTTAATAGTCTGTTCAGACTGGGGATTTGATGATCCTACCGAAAATGCCCCCAATGAAACAATAACACTTTGTTATATGATAGGATAAGGAGAAAAATATGCCACAGGTATTTGGAAAAGTAGGCCGTGCTCAACCAACAACAGTTGTATCAGACACTGCACAGGTACAGCAAAGAGTAACAGGATATGGCGATTTAATCACAACACAGTTAGGCGACAACCACTCGGCGCTCGCTGACGAAGGTTCCTACTTCAAGGCTGTATCAACACCGGCGACAGCAATCGCTGGTGGCGTATATTCAACTTTTGTTGCTACTACACCGCTCATTTCGATTACCAATAACGGAACCGTAGGCGGCAAAAGAATCTTTATAGATTACATCCGGCTCATCACTACAGCGATTGGTACTGGCCCTGTTAATACCCAATGTGCTGTGGTCATTGATACAGCAACGCGAACATACTCAGGAGGCACAAACTTCACTCCGGTAAACGTCAACTCGGACTCATCGACAGCATCAATCTGCGGCGCTACCGGGTTTCGTTTTGGAGCCGTAACTACTAGTGCCGTTGGTTCACCACGACTCATTGCGCGTCACAACTTTAAGATCGCGTCTGCTCCGGTTATTGGCGATATGTATAGCATGGACTTCGGTGAACACATGAGCGGAGCAGCATCATTGACAGGTACCACTGCGACGGTGTTCCCAGCAAGCGTTGGCCCTGTCGCCATTGGTGGAGGCCATTCATTCTATTTCTATTTATGGCACACAACTATTTCGGCAGCGCCAAGTTTTGAGTTTGAGATTGCTTGGTGGGAACGCTAATATGCCAAGCACCTATGGTATTGCTCAACGCTCCGCACCAGCATCCCTAACAGCTGACGGCACCAGCAAAGCATTTCGGCAAGGACGCTACGGCGACACTTCAACCATCTCAATGGGCGACTCTCATTCGGCGTTGTGCGAAGAAGGTGCGTACTATAAGGCGACTACGAACTCGGCAGGAGCCATCACTTTTATCAATCCAATTACTCCGTCTGCTGGAGCGTTTGGTGCTGCCGCAACATTCAATGCATCTGGCGGTACTCAGAACCAAGGATTGCTTTCAGTATTGAACACTTCCAGTCCTTCGGGCGGGCCGCGTATCTACTTCGACTACATCAAGCTGATATGTGAAGCTGCTCCAACAATAGGTTTGGTGTATTGCAACTGGGCAATTACGACAGCCAACTACGACCGTTACCAAGCAGGCGCGAACTTGACAGCATCGGCACCGTTCCCATATAACACGAATTCAGATTATGCCAATGAGTCTATTGCGAAACTAACGGTGGCGGGTAGTTCAATTATGACTTTGGGAACGCTACCTACTGCTAACCCCAAATTAGTTGCTCAGGGAACATTCAAGCGCAACGCAGCCGCCGCTGTTGGGTTAGTTGTTGGTGATACTCTTTGTCTTGACTTCGGTGACCATGTTGGGTCGGCACAAACTTTAGTGAGTGCAGCAACCGGCCCGCGTCAGTTTGCTCAAGCGACAGGCCCGTTATCTATTGGGCCGGGACAATTCATGGCTCTGCACATGTGGAGCAACCTCGCAGGAGGAACGGCAACCCAATTTCAATTAGATATGGGTTGGTGGGAGCGCTAATGGCAGCAGTCCCACAAGGTAACTGGGTGACTCTGGGCGCTACAGCAATTGATGTTGATGCGACAACAACAGGCGTATTTACGTTTCAGCCAATGGACTTGATCACAATTCAATATGCGATAACTGGCTACAACATCGCTGACGTAGCAGGGTTCAATTTCAATATGACTCCGGATCAAGGTTTCGGAGGTTTCCACGCCGATCGCCACCTATATGCAGCATCAGGAACCACCGTGCTGACCGACAGTTTCGACAACGCAGGAGTTGCAGGGACAGGGTTATCAATCCGTGTAGCAGGGTTCACCACGACACAAGCACAGACAGGTGTCGCCTATGTGCAAGCCTCACCGGGACTGTATAACTTTCATCCAGTGGTAATTTACAACTCAACGGCTTCAGCCTCGGGTGTGGCACCACCTATTGAGTTTCCGGCTGCTGGGTGTTTTCAGCTTTCCTCAAGCATCTATTCGATAGAACTGCTTACGCGTGGTGGCAACAACATGCTCGCAGGTTCTGGGTTTGCTGTTTTTGGGATGAACGTCGGATGACGGTTTCTCAGAACAACTGGGTATTCCTAGGGTCGCAGGTGTTGACGACAGCGGTAGGAGGTTTTTCTGTTCCGTCTCCTCCTACATCCGCGCCACCTAGAAATGGAGCTTTTCCGTATTACGACCTGCTGATGGTGCGTTGGTATGTTTCGATGAACACAAATGACATGCTCTACATGACTCACGATCTGAATCTGTTGGGTTCCAGTTATAACAGTCGAATATTTCGTTACTCATCCGGGTCAACTACACCGTCTCAAACAAACTCTGTGAACGCTGGGTATTTTCCTCTTTTTTCGTCGGCTACTAGCGGTGGGTTGTTTGGTGTTATCAACATATGCAATATTCCGCGACCGTCAACAGGCGAACGAACCATTGAGTTTTGCACAATGTCAGTCAACAATGTGGGCAGCCCGCCGCATATTCAGATTGGTCAAGGGTCTACGATTTATTCTTTTCCGATTACAAACATAGTCTTCAGCACGGTGAGCGGTAGCGTTTTAAACGCAGGGTCATCTATGGTCGTGTTTGGTTGCAACATCCGATAATCGTGGCAGACATAAAAATTAGACTACTATCCGGTTTGTTTTCTACTGTTCGATTTTTGATAAAAAAGGTTGGTTTGGTTCTCTCTGTAAGGTACATCCTGTATAGGTTGTATCTTATTTTTTGTTTCTGGGAGAATAAAGGCCCGAAAGTTTGGGGCGCCCGCCACGCTCCTTAACCCCGAACTTTTTGTTGTGAGGTTTGTTATCATTTCATATATTAAATGATATTAACGGATCTATTTGTTGTCGGTTTCATACAATAGTTGGTATCGTTGATGATACCAGTATGGTTGTGGTTGCGGAAATGGTAGTGTAAACCATGTGGAAATGGTAGTGTCGATACCGTACCGAAAACGGTACTGTTCTGCCATCAAATTTTTTGTTAAGTTGAACCAAAAATTTTTGTTCCCCTATGATATTATGATTGTATTATGAAATATGAACTTGCGAAAACCACCTCATATATTCCACCACCTTTGATTAAACCTTTACCAGAAACAATCAAAATTGTGGATTTGATCAATCAACAAGATTTAAGAATCCAAACTTTAACCCAAAAATTGGAACAAGAACAAAACATTGCAGAATGTTTAATCATCGCCATCAAAATGGGTATGGACGCACAACAACAAAAAGCATTCCCCGGCCTACGAGAAGCCGTCATACGATGGGAAAAAAATTCGTTAACACGATGGACAGGGAACAAACAATGACCTCAGAAAACAGAAAACAACTCGTAGAAGAACTACGAGACTGGGCACACATCATCAAAAATGCTAAACCAACAGCATACATTGTGTTCACAAACGAACAACTATTTGAAGACGCAGCAAACGAAATAGAACTACTAACATACATCACTGAAAATCCGTGACGTATCACACACAATACATTAACCCCATAATGTATCCCACACAATACAACAAGGAGTACCCGCAATGAACAGCGCATATCTCTATGGTGCCGACACCCTCGTTGTGACCCGGCAAGTGCTAGTCCTCACCGCATATCTCTGTGGTGCCGCCATCCTCGTTGCGATCCGGCTTGCGTGGTACGTGCTCCAGCTGCGTCGTGAACTCAACACCGCCTACGACGCCGCCGATGCCCTCAAAACCGAACTAGACAGAATCAACAAGGAGAATCATAATGAACAGAGATGAAGACTTCATAGAAGAGCTACGTGACTGGGGTGACATCATCAACGGGTCAAAGGGTTCTGCGGCAGTGGTGTTCGTGTCGGGAGACTTACTACACGAAGCGGCATCAGAGATCAAACAACTACAGACAGAGAACAAGACTTTACACATGACACTTGACAACAACAAAAAAGGAAAACCCACAATGAAAAACTGGGAACAAATCAAACAAACCGCCAAAAAAACAAAACAACAAAAAAACAACCAACAACTACCACCACCAAACCCCAACCAAACCCACACAAAACACCAAAAATGGTTACAAACCTGCCAACAACTCGCCCAAACATTCTCAACCTGCACCAAAAAACAATACGCCGCCATCATCATCAACCCCCAAGGCCACATAATCGCAACAGGATACAACGGCTCACCCCCCGGCCACCCACACTGCAACCAAAACCACTGCCCCAGACAACAACAAAACAGCGAACCCGGCACAAACTACGACAACTGCATCGCCAACCACGCAGAAACAAACGCACTCCTACAAACAACCCCCCCAAAACCGACAAGGAGCAACCCTCTACATCAACGGAACCCCCTGCTACACATGCACCAAACTCATAGCCGCATCAGGAATCACCACCCTCATCCACCACCCAGACCCAACATACAAACAATGGCCCACCTGCCAACAAACACTACACAACTCAAACATCACAACAATCGCATACCCCCGAACAACACCAACATGAACAAAACACTACAAACCCTACAAACAATAACAATATACATAAAACTAGCAGCCAACCGCCAAAAAGAACACCAAAAAAACAAACACCTCCAACACAAAAAACACACCCAACAACACCCACCACAACCCCACCACAACCCCCACAACACCCCCACAACAAACACAAACCAACAAACACAACAAACACCACCCAAACCAAAAAAACACAAAAATTGAGCACACAATCCTAGAGAGCTATGCGGTGCATTTGGGCGCGCGCGTATCGTTGTGAGAGGTAGTCAACTCGTGCGCAGATTGCCACGAGAGCACCCTAGAGCGACGCTAGAGCGTCGCTAGGTATGCGAGAGCCTATAGGTGCCATATCGGCCATTCTTATGCTTAGAGAGCAACGATCTACACTAAAACAGAAACCTTGCCGAAAGGGTTGTGTATCGGTGACGACTCGTGTATCGTTTGGGTTGTTGGAGCGCACCGTGCGCCCCACACGAGAGGAACCGATGAACAACAACACCGCCGCCCTAGAAATCCTGCGCAAGCAGTACAAGTCCCGCGCCGACATGGACTTCTACGCGTTGGACGACTGCAACAAGCGATCGCTCCAAACCATGATCGAAACCCTACTACTCATCCATCTCGCACTCGTTGCCGCTTGTGATGCGGCAATCGCATCACCTACCGGAGACACACGCCAAGTGTTACGCGGTCTGATGCGCGACTATGCGATCGCACGTTGCGATCATGACGAAATCGTTGCCGATGTCCACAATCACCACACGTGGACAGACCACGAGTGCAACGATCTCACACGCCGACTCAAGCGAGTCTATAGCGCACACATCGCACGCGGTGTGTGGATGGCATCAACAAGCGCCTAGCGCAAGCGCCCCGGCCGAAAGGCCGGGGCGACCCCCCCCCGCTAGGTGTACCACTTAGCACACACACAAATTTCACACACACACAAACAAAGGAACCAACACCATGAACGCACACCTGAAAGTAACCATCATCGCCGCAATCCTCATGATTGCGGCAATCATCGCCATGCCAAAAACGGCACCGGCACACATGCCACCGGCACACAACCCTGCAACCCCCACACAAATCGGGGACTACGGCAACGGTATGCCACTACCACAAGAACAAGACCAATGCCTCGCAGCAGGAGGCCACATCGCAACCACAACAGACATGTGGTTCTGCGAAGAAGCATAACAAGGGAGGGGGCGCAAGCCCCCTCCACACACACCCCAGCGAGGGTGTGCGTAAACCTGAGGGACGAACTTTCCGCACACCCTTAAAAGCATACACGCCTATATATTAAAATTGAGTTTGATAGTATCTCTATATATTAAATAGAATCAGGATCTTTATATTGTAAGCTGTCAGGATCTTTATATTATTAGCAATCAGGATCTATATATTATTGTTACACGATTGTAAAGATACACTATTATGAATCTGGCCATAACAGTGTACCGTAAAGGGTTGACTATCACTAACGATAGGACTATGCTTTCTCTTGTAAGGCAATGCAATCCCGCAGGCTTTACAGAAAGGAAGTCATGAACCACGACTTCGGTATCAAAATCGTATCAACCGGAGAGTACTCCGGTTGCCTAGAGGTAGTCTACTACAGTTGCTGGAAATCCCAGCCTCAACCCTGCGAAGAGTGCTGGACAAGCCAGTTCCGTTGGGGGACACAGAAAAAGGCTCAGGAGTACCTTGATCTCATCAAGGATCTTCCCAACTTCAGGGAGGGGTAACACCTTGCCCCGGCCGAAAGGCCGGGGCAAACCCGCACCCAAAACAAAGAGCGAGGGCGTGCGTAAACCTGAGGAACGAACTTTCCGCACGCCCTTCAACACATAGCAAGCATATATTGCAAATTTAACATATTTGTAAACCTTTATATTATTGTTACACGATTGTAAAGATACACTATTTTGATTCGCATCATAATAGTGTACCGAATAACGTTGCTATCTCTAACGCTAGGGACTAAGCTCTACTACGTAAGGCAATGCAATCCCGCAGGCCTCGCAGTTAGGAGCCAGACATGTCCACTCACTCAGTCACTCACAAAGGTGCGGAATACCGCATCATCGCAATGCCTACCGGCAAGAAGCTCGCAGAGCTTCATGCCGAGGCATCGGCAATCATTGCCGCTCAAGTCCGGTCGAACCGTTCCGACACGGCTCGTCAAGTCGGCTTTATGATGGCCGCTCTTGTCGCATGGTACGCACCTGCCGGTGCGGTAGCGGTAGAACTGCCAAGCGTACCCGTTGGCAACGCCCCAACAATGAACGTCGCACGCCGTGCGCTCAAGACAATCTGCTCAGATGAACTCAACAGCGTACTGCTCGCAGTCGCAACCGTAGAATCGGCAGGCGGCAAAACCAACAGCACACACACGGAAGGCACACCGTGGGTCTTACGAGACTAACCGGAACGGCCGGGGCGAAAGCCCCGGCCTTATCCACAACCTGTGGATAACATTCGACGGGCGTGCGGCTAGGTTCCTTCGTCACTTGCACGCCCGCAATACCCTGTGGATAACCCTGTGGATATTTGAGTGAATCTGGGGATAACATCTCCGGATAACTTTTTTTTATCCACAACCTATCCCCAGCGATATGCACATGTTATCCACAGAGAGTTATCCACAGCTTTATCCCCACCTGTGGATAACTGTTATCCACAGCCTGTGAACAAGTTGTGTATAAGGTTTTTGATAATAGTGTACGCTAAACACTTGACGCCCACTAACGATAGGACTATAGTCATAGGTGTTGGAGCGCTTCGGCTCCACGAGACGAAAGGGGACATCATGTCCGCAGTCACTCACAAGGGCAAGGGCTACGACATCGTAGCCGTCGATTCGACCGAACTGGCCGGAGCTTCGGCCATGTTGGCCGCTAACGCTTCGGTAGGGTTCCGTAGCAATCGCTCCAACGTGGAGCGCCAGACGGCCATTCTCGTGGCCGTCCTTACCGCTCTCCACGCCACACGCGGGCCGGTTGCGGTACAATTGCCATCGTTCCCCGTCGGCAACTCGCCCACGATGAATCTTGCCCGTCGTGCGGTCAAGGCTCTCCTTGACGATGACACGCTAGGGCAAGTGCTAGCGGTCGCCACTCGCGATGAGGACGGGGGCAAGACCAACAGCACTTGCACAACCGGAACGGGATGGGTCTTGCGACCCTAACCCAAACAGGCAGGTTATCCACAGCGGCGAGGCTGTGGATAACCTGCCTTGGGGACAACCTGTGGATAACCCCGGCGCAGGCGTGCGTACTATGCTCGTTCCTCGCTTGCACGCCTGCGCTTCTAACGTTAGAATTGTGCCTTAGTTTAGTGCATTTTCTAACGTTACAAAGAATTCGCTAACGTTAACAGATTCTTTGGATTTGGTGTTGACTTTGGCTCACGGTTTGCTATGATGTCTTTGTGAGCAAGAACCAAACAAAGGAGACTCACATGATGGTATTAGACGAACTTCTGGCAGTTGTTGATCGCATGGAGCTAGCTCTGTCGGTCGCATACGCGGAGTTGGAAGCTATGAACTCCGTGTACGCAGAGGCAGACGAATCGGATGATGACGAAGTGTACTTTGCGGCTCGCAAAGCTATCCATGAGGCCTGCCTCAAGTGCGAGAACGCATACAATGCAGTTACCGCATCGCAAATAGATGTTGACATCTACTTGGAAAGTTACGATCAGCCAGCCCGCTCGTAACGTTAGAAAACCCCACGCCGAGCGGGACGGCGTGGGGTTTCTATCGTTAGAAAAAAGCGGCGGGCGTGCCTACCAAGTTCGTTCCTCACTTGCACGCCCGCATTTCTAACGTTAGCAGATTTGTTGGGTTGAGCAGATTTTTCTAACGTTACAAACATTTTGATAATAGTGTACGCATTTTGTCCTATTCCTACTTTTTTGCCTATAAGCTAGCGGCAAGCGCAGCGACGTGACGAACCCGAAAGGAACCGACCATGACCATCTACTACGACACTCTGGTGCTAAGCACTATCGAAAGGATCGGACTGCAATCATTGCTCACCAACAATGAGTTCGGTTATGTTCAGCAGTATTGCGACCTCGTGTATTCGATCAATGCCGCAACACCATATCGGCATTATGACTACACTAGCGCACGGCTTTCCATGATGGAACATCTGACCTATCTGGTTGGTCAGCGCCTTGCCGAAATGCTTGATAATGAGCAGCTAGACTCCGGTGAAACTATCCACTGGTGCGCTCAGCGTATGCTTTCAGAAGTCACCATGCAGGACAGGTTCCCTCTAGACGAGGTGTAACGTTAGAAAGCCTCACCGTCTGGCACGGCGGTGAGGCTTCTATCGTTAGAAAAAACGGCTGGAGTGCGTGCCAGTTCGTTCCTCACTTGCACTCCAGCGATTCTAACGTTAGAGAAAACTAATGATAGAGCATATTTTCTAACGATAGAAACATTTTGAGAAATGTTGCCGATAATGTAGTCGATAGGGTTGCGATCCGATAGGATGTCTTTTGTAAGGAAGTCCCCCAACCGAAAGGCTCACAATGTTCCACTTCATGCAAGTTCTCTTCTTCGTAACGTTAGATCTGGTGATTCTTGTAACCCTTATCTACAAGACCCACCAGATCGTGCAAGATTACATGGCCGCAACTAAGCAAGATCGTTTGCGCCGTGCCTACGAGCGCAACGACCGCTTCATGGAGTCGCTTGGCATGGAGCCAAACGAGCGCACCATTGCCCGAAGGGGGGTGAAGTAATGGAACTGACAACAATCCGCAAGGTTTGCCCATACTGCTTGCAAGATGCAGTCGTGGTAGTCACCACGAACGACTTTAATCGTTGGGTGAATGGCGAACTCGCACAACGAGCGTTCCCCGAAATGAAGCCCGAAGATCGGGAAATGCTCATCAGCGGAGTTCATCCCAAATGTTGGGAAGAACTCTACCCCGAAGAAGAATAGGGGTAACGTTAGAAAGCCTCAGCGTCTGGCACGGCGCTGAGGCTTCTATCGTTAGAAAAAACGGCGGGCGTGCCTGCTAGTTCCTTCGTCACTTGCACGCCCGCAATTCTAACGTTAGAGATATCTAACGATAGAGTATGCTTTCTAACGATAGGAACAATTTGAGAAAGTTTCCCGATAATGTAGTGTCTGACGTTGCTAGCTGTTATGCTTTCTTTTGTGAGGGAAGTACCCGAACAGGAAGGACACCATGTCAGATTTTAAGATTATCGACGCAGGCGAGATCTCATTCGTAAAGCGTGGTCGTAAGGCCACCGTGAACGATGATCTCGTTGCGGCTATCGCTAAGCTGCCAGTAGGTAAGGCTATGGCTCTCACAAGCATGAAGCTAGACCCGAAGGCTAGCACATATGCTAACGATAAAGCTCGTATCGCTAGCGGTATCCGTACCGCTTGCCGTGCCGCTAACCTGACCACATACCGTATCATGTGGTCGCCGGTCGGAGTTCCTCAAATCGTAAGGTGAGGAACTTCTAAAGTTAGAAACCATGCAGGACTGGTTCCCCTGCATGGTTTCTGCTTTCACCCAGCCGCTAACGTTAGAGGTAGACTAACGTTAGCGGCTGGCGTGCGTACTCGCTCCTTCGTCGCTTGCACGCCAGCTTTTCTAACGTTACAAATGTCTAACGATAGAGTGTGGATTCTAACGTTAAGAACAATTTCAGAAATGTTGCCCATAATGTATTTTTGATGTTGCGATCTGATACGATGTCTTTGTGGGCGAGAGCCGCACCACAGAAAGGTAACCATGAAATATTCGGACTTCGACAAGTACATGCTTGCAGTAGACAAAGAACTGACGAACATCTGCGATATGGTATCGGATGACCTAGAAGATGTTGACTACTGGTCAATGTTCGACTGCGAGTTCCCACCTACTGAGGCCGCCCGATACGCTCTCATCAAGAGCGGCTACCCTGAAGAACTCATCGACTGGGAACCCAGCGACTTCTAGCGTTAGAAAGCCTCAGCCCCAGCGAGGGGCTGAGGCTTCTATCGTTAGAAAAACCGGCAGGCGTGCGTACCAGTTCCTTCGTCACTTGCACGCCTGCGTTTCTAACGTTAGAGGATTTGCTAGATTGAGCGGATTTTTCTAACGTTAGGCTGGTGCGCCGACGTTTCTAACGTTACAAACTTCACACACATTTTTGGGCTGTTCTAACGATAGAAAAGAATCCAGAATCTTTTCAGATTCTTTCGGTTGCATGTTGGGATAGGCCAATGGTCACGATAGCGTAATGGGTGTTGGGGAAGTCCTCCGACAACGAAAGGTAATCATGACCCAGCCAACCGGCTCGCCCAAGAAGTCCGCTCCAAGCGACTTCACCATCATCGACGCTACCTCGGTGTCGTTCGTCAAGCGTGGGCGCAAGTCCAACCTTGACGATAACCTCGTGCAGGCGTTGCGTACCCTGCCAATCGGCAAGGCTATCGTTCTGACCAACTTGCGCCAGAACCCAGCCGCATCGACCTATTCTAACGATAAGGCTCGCATCGCAAGCTCCATCCGCACCGCGTGCCGTGCGGCTGCTGTCATCACGTTCACGATTCGTTGGAGCGCCGACGGCATCCCTCAAGTCGTTAGGTAGCCCTAGCGTTAGAAAAACCCTCGCATCCTGCTCCGGTGCGAGGGTTTTTTTATGCGCCGCCTCTCTAACGTTAGAACCATTCTATCGTTAGAAAAAACTTAACGTTAGAAACATTCTAACGTTAGAGGCTGGCGTGCGTGCTAGCTCCTTCGTCACTTGCACGCCAGCGTTTTCTAACGTTAGAACATTATCCTATTGAGTACATAAATGTAATCACTATCACTAAAATAAATCCTTACACATAATCTAATCCTAATATTTTAAAACCTTTATAGGGCGCTCTAACGTTAACATTTTTTTACATAAAAAAAGCCCCGGCCAATTGGCCGGGGCTTTCTCTAAGTTATTAGCTAACGATTAACGCACGACTTGAGGTACGCCATTGGCTGTCCACATGATACGAAAAGTCGTAAGGTTAGCCGAAGCACAAGCGGTACGAATTTGCGAGGAAATTCGTGCCTTATCATTAGCAAACGTGTTGGCCTTTGGGTCAACTTTCATGTTATTGATAGCAATTGCCTTACCAATTGGCAACTTTGCCAGTGCCTCAATGAGTTCGGGATTAGCGATGGCTTTACGTCCACGCTTAACGAACGAAATTTCACTGGCATCAATGTAAGAAAAAGCCTCAGGCTTTTTGTTGTCGTCTCCGTTGGAGATTGCTGCGGGCATTGTGTTGGTCTTTCTGTAAGGATTGACTCAGGAATTGAGTCAAGATCAGGGTTTCCCGATCTCCAAATGACGCTAACAGCGAGGAATTAGAAACACAACCTCTAAGGAAATATTCGCAAAATAAAAAGGATAAACATTCTTAACGTTAGAAACCTCTTAACGTTAGAAAAAGCTTTAACGTTAGAAAACCTCTAACGTTAGAAACGGCGGGCGTACGCTATGTGTAGTGCCTATGGCACGCCCGCATTTCTAACGTTAGAAAAAAACCTTAAGTTGAATCCAAATTCTAATCCTAATCTGAATCTTAAAGCTTAGGTGAGAAAAGTAATATACTTTTATTTCTCTAACCTTTATAGGGGAGCAATGGTTCAAGTATTTACTCAACCATTGTGGCTCGCAACCCTTGACGGTAACCGTCACACATTCTCTACTGTATGTGTGTTCATTCCCTCATATAGAACAAACATATCTGGGCAATGTAATTCTCATACAACCCCGCAAATAAAACGGGGGCTAGATAGATCCATATATCCCCATATAGAGAACAGTTCAATAACACATATATAAACACACACATTTTCACTTATTTAAAAAACAACAAAATAAAACCTTTATAGGACACCATTTTTGGACCTAGTAGAACAACCTTAAACAAAACGGGGTCTGGAATCATATAAAGACTCTACAGACAAGTGTGTCTCTATCCATATAGGGGAAACATACACTCAACCCAACAAAACCCCTGATAAACACTCAAAGTGTTCCATTTCCCATATAGGGGAAACACAACCAACATGTTTCACATGAAACAAACTGGGAAAAAACATACAAAATCCCCTACAAAGGACACAAAAACCGCTATATACTCTACCCCAGAGCAGAAAGGAACAAAAACCACCATTATATGATGATAAATGCCCCAAAAACAACCAAAAAGGATAAAAAACCTTAGGAAAATAAGCTATTTAAGGGGCAAATAACAACAAAAAAACACTCAAAATAGATTGGAATTGAGCACACGTTAAGCACAAGCTACTGTACGTCTAGCTTTTATTGTGTGTATTGCTGTACGTGTTGCTTTTGTTGGATTTATTACTACCTGTGTGTTTCTTTTTTTATTTATTTCTTTTAGGGTGTAGTTGTTCGCTTAGTGTGCTTGATACTCTTCTGGGGAGATATGTATATATGTTATAACTCTCTCCTTCACCCCGATTTTTTTAATCTTTTGTTTCTTCTTTTATTATTATCTCATTTGCAGGTAACCACCCATTCCATCCTGTCTTTGTGGATTTAAGCAACACAAAGTCTTTCCTAGAAGTAAGATAGATACCTATCTTCAATAGTTCAAAGAAAGGCCCAGCCTTTTTAATGACCCTACGAGTTTTGACAGACGCAACATAAGGGTTAACAGAAACATGAATGAACTTTCCTTCAAACACCATCTTTAAATCTCTGTTACTTCAATGTCTAATGTTGCAGCATCTATCATAGACCAACCATAGTATTCTTCGATCTGACGGTGAGCCTTGGCAATAACGATATCCTCATTTTCATCCAGCTTATTTTCAGTATGCACATTGGTAGATAGATAAAAGATATCTCCAATAAAAACCACTTGATAATACTTACCCACAGCTTTCCTCAATCTTCTAATAATAGTTCCGACATGATCCGAATGCTTAGGATGACATTGCCATAAGCAAAGACCATCCATCATAATCATCAAGAAAATCAATACTAAATCCATTAATTTCCCCCCTGTTTATTATAAAAAATGTATTAATATCCTTGGGGTAATACACCACAAATGTTAGGTGTATTACCCCAAGGCAAATCAGTTTACGAAAGGTAACCCAGATATGAAACCGGGTTCATCACTATCAAAGTTAGACAATACTTCCAGTATTACAGTATCGCTATTCGCAAGTTCAACATGCAAATTCAAAAAAGCTTTCTGCCTATCCTCATCATCAATGCTGATCTCAACCTTACGGATGATCGCATTGTTCAATGTTTTATAATACTTCTCCATCCAAGAATGATTCCTCATAATTTCCAAATGCTCTAGCTCAGTAAAATTAGTAGACATTAGTACCTTTTACACCTTCCTCAATAGCTCGTAGTGGATCAACAAACAAAACAATAAACTCACTAGAATCAACTTCATGACCAAACCCGCAAGCCAAATCTTCTTCAGCATACTTATAAGCTAGATCAATCAAATCATTCAAAGTTGGCTCATCCGTGTATAATTCAGCATACCGTTTTTTCAACCCATCCATATCATAATACACTGGGTTACAAACCATAATGCCTTTCTCTTTTATCATCACACCCCCAAACATTCTCTAGAACAAGCATTCCTACCCTTATCCTCATAAATGATTCCTTTCTTAATCTGCCTAGAACAACTAGGACAAACATAAGGAGAACCCCCATTGCTAATCCAAAGGGCAGCACTACCAATAGGAACCGTTTTAACTCTTTCACTAAAAGCAACTTTCGCTGGTTTCTTACCGGCCATAATAATACTTTCCTTTACAGTTGTGTTGTCTCTTCCAAGACAGCAGTTGGATTGATTCTTGTACCATAAAAATTGTCCAGATCATCTTTTGTAATAATAAACATTAGTTCTTGCAAAGAACCACACAATGTGTTAGTGAACTCTTGAGTTTTTGTGTATTCCTCAATAAAAAACATACCATGATCAAAATTGCCTGATCTAAAAATAACCGGCCAAAGACGAGTTTCAATAGTATCATGAACTTTTTGCAAATTAGCCAACATAATTATACTCTTATAAGTAACATTCCAATCAGGGTTACTATTCTTAACAGAATTAACAACTGCCATAGAAGAAGGCTCCTCGTCAGCTTCAGTAGTAGCCCTATAACCTACCCCACCAGACAAAGGAATAAAAAGCTTAGCATTAACAGCTTTCCCCTCAATATCAAGACGATTATACACATCATCATCAATCAAACAACCAACAGCACAAGAAGTGCCATTCTCAATAAGATCATCGTCAATATACCCAATATACCCATCTGCATCATAAGATAATGCACTACTATCAATACCACGATAACGGCATGTTGCATCACTATCCATAGCCCTAACACCTTGATCTAAAAGATGATTAGCAATATGCGTATACGCACTATAATCGGATGTAATGTTATGAAAATTCTTACCACAAACAGTTAACATAATTACTTCTTTCCACCATAAGGGAAACCATACTTGGTTTCATACATATCTTTCAATTGAACCAAAGCCTTAGCTTTAGTCCTAGCAGTAACACCATAACGAGATTGAGCCAACTTAAGAATAGAACCTCTACTGTGACTCAAACCAGTAGAAACTTCTATACTCAAAGAAGCAATCACCTGACAAAACCTAAAATGCTCAAAAGCATCCGGTGTATCAATAACTACAGTCATAACAAACCTTTCAAAAAATAGTTAAATAAAAACAAAAAGACCCACCAAAAGGCAGATCTTGTAACAAACACAAACAACTTTACTTATTAATTATCAGAGTTAGTAACCTTAATTGAATCAGCCATCTCAGATTCATAACAATCATCACAAATCCAAAGATAACCTCTATCACCCTGAAAAGCTGAACCAGTACCAGCATGGAAAACAATACCTATTCCATCCTTAACATTTGATGCCCCAGACTTCAAAAGATAAAGACTGGTTCCACATTTAAAACAATTAACTTGCATACTCATATTATCTTCTTTCTATTAGGAAGCGCCTCATAAGGGAATCGAACCCCTATCAAAAGTTTAGAAATCTCTTGCTTTATCCATTAAGCTAATGAGGCTTGATAGGGTAGGCGAGAAACCTTAAGTCCAACCAATAAAGGACATTTAATACACCACGATATAACAAAGATATCGTCGGAATACAGGTTTCTCTTCTCTCACCCGAAAGTTGATGAGCTAGCCTACCCTAAACCTTATGTTAGCACTTCATAGCCCACGGTCGCCAACCGCAAACTCCCTGACTAACATCTTTATCAAATAAAACCCTTGCGACCCTCAAATTAGTAAGAGGATCAAACAACCTATTAAAATCACCATCAACAAGAGGGCGAACCCAATGCTTATGAGCTAACATATTAAGCTGCAAAAGACCATAAGAATTATCTGGGGGTTTTGTGTTATGCGAAAACGGATTGCACCGACTTTCACGAAACATAATTTTATCTAACATAGGCCACTCTGACTCACTCCAACCAGCTTCTAAAGCCACAGCGTAAAACTGAGGGCAATGAGAACCTTCTGGAGCCACAATAGGTGGAACCGTAGTCTCAACAATAGTTACAATCGTAGGTGGAACTTCCACCTTACTAACAGTCCCATCCAAATCAATAACAGTAAAAT
>Ga0194049_1000283_pt1 | contig 17519 bp, 17 predicted proteins | sample JunL2225m_MetaG_FD_148665 | JGI IMG/M metagenome (GOLD analysis project Ga0194049, IMG submission 148665) | Anoxic zone freshwater microbial communities from boreal shield lake in IISD Experimental Lakes Area, Ontario, Canada - Jun2016-L224-25m | ecosystem: Environmental > Aquatic > Freshwater >... | reverse complement strand
AAAATTAGGGAAAGCTTTTTTCTGGAATACGAGGATATTCGATTTAGTTAATGATCCGTATATTCCATCAATAGGCATTTTGATGCCAGTGAATGAAACTGATAATGTTTGTAAATATTTAACGCAAGTTCCAGTTGAACCAACTTGGAATGTTTGACCCTTACAAAGACTTCCTGCATGTGCTGACTTGTTGTGGTCGAAAACGTAGTATCCCACGCCAGATATTACAACTAATAAAATTATAAAAAAGAACGACTCAATGTGAGAGAAGCCTTTTTGGTTTAGTTTTTTACTTTTCATACTTTCCTTTGGTTATAATTTTTATTTTCTAATTTAACCATAAGGTGTATATAAGTACAAAAAAAACCCTTCTAAATAAGAAGGGTCCCTTTTGGTGAACCTGAAGGGTTCGATTTATAAAGAAATCATTGGTGAAATTATTAGATGGAACGAGATATTAATCTTTAATGATATTCAAACTGTATTTGTCTAGTAGGCTATCAATGTAATCGCTGTCTTTATCGATTGTGTCATAAACCCAAAGATAATGATGGTTTTGTAAGTAATAAAGAATTTGCCTGGATTCATCTTCACCAAAGATATTGGATGTAATTTTGTGGCAAAGTCTACAGAGTAAAAGATGCTCATATGTAGATGTTTCATCACGACAGCCAAGAGGATGACCGACTGGCACTTCTGGGTAATGCACTTTTAACTCAACTACTGCTTCGTCTACTAAGGATTGTTCTTCTTCAAAATACCAATGTAACTGTTCATGCAATAAATCTGTAAGGTGCATAATCTGGTCATTGTATGGAAAAGAATTAATCGTTAAAGCTGGATGGCTATGTGGCATTGCTCTATCTTCAATCATCACATTATCGGTAAAAAAATACTGACTGATATCCCACTTGCCTAACAACGTTTCAAGAATTTCTTTTGTAGCCAGTTCTGTAGAACTGTTATTTTTGGTTGTAATATTGAGTTTATTCATATAACTATAGTAGCAAAGGAGAATCGAATTCATTTACAGATAAGAAAAAGCGCCCGAAGCCTATTATTGAACTTGGACGCTATTTTCAATCTGTAATATTCCTATGGTGATCCCAAGGGGAATCGAACCCCTGTGTCCAGGATGAAAACCTGGTATCCTAACCGCTAGATGATGGGACCAAATTGTTAAAAATACCTGTAAATTTTACCATAACAGAGAGGAAATTAAAATACCCCAGATGGAAACCTGGGGTATTTATTACTTAAGAGAGCGGTCAGTCATTGCTCGTTAAGTTAAACATATCATATATGGAATAAAAATTCTAGTGTTTATCCACAGCTATGGTAGTTTACTTGGCTGAAAATACTCTTAAATATGCTCTGTGCGCTAGAGCTGCAATTAAAGTAACGGCTGCAAAAATTCCAATCATATCCCCAGGACCGGTGTTGACTAGTTTCTTTGGAGGAGTAACAGGAGTTACTGGATTTACAGGCTGGTTCTTTATTGTAACCATAGCCACACATCCATTGCTCGTTACATATCCAGTTGAAGTATCAAGAGTCACTCTTACGTGATATGTGCCATCAGCTGAATATACGTGTGAGTAAGGTAATTGACTAGTTTTTATAGTTGCCTTATTGCCGTCTCCAAAATCTAACATTAGGTTGGCTACGGTTGAATCACCTGCTGTAAAGCCAACACTTTTAACTCTTACTGTTCTGTAGTCACTATCAAGTGTTATTAGATTACATGTAGGAGGAACTGGAGGCTTCTGAGGGACAACAACCTTAACAGCTAGAACAACATATACTCTTTCATCCCAACAGCCCCATACATCACCAGGAACCTTTTCGCTTTGAATTGAAGCTCCGCTAGTAATGATTGAATCGCTTAGAGGCAATACGCCAGATCCAATACTGTACTGGCTAGCTGAACCAGTAATATATTGTAGTTCAACTGGTTGACCATTACAGATAACTGAAACTTTATCGCTAACCGTTGCAGCATTATTTGCGCTAAGTGTTGCAGTTGGACTAAAAGTTGTAGCTGATGTGCTTGAGTCAGGTAATGAAACTTGTACCTTGGCACCGTGCATTACACTCGGGCCAGAACCATTGCCATTGTCATACTGACTTGCACCGTTGTGAACGTAAATATGTAGTTGAATAATCTGGTTATTAGTACAGCTTGAATTAACTGGATCTGCAAAAGCAGTTGTTCCTTCATTTAGATTTCCATTAACCGGGACTCTTCCTTGAAAGAAATCCTGCTCACCATCAGATGGCATTGGAGCTGGAAGATTGCTTCCACTAAATACGTTAAATGCTGGAACTGGAGATGGAGTTGTTGTGGGGCCAGTATAAGGTATAGCTGCGTGTGATACGCCAGTTGCAATTAAAGCTACTGCAGCAAAACTTGCTAAGGCTAATGTAATTTTTTTAGTAAAGTTGAATTTCATAATATATATCCTTTATTCCAAGTTAATTACAGATTACGTAAGGTGGGTTAGGTGTACATCCAGGATTAGGGCCCTTCGGAAGAGTCGTAGTAGTCTCCGGGATTGTAGTAGTAGTTGGGGGTGTAGGGATTGTAGTAGTTGTTTCGCCAGTACCGCCGCCATTACCACCGTTGCCACTGTTGCCACCATTACCACCGTTGCCTGAGCCTGAACCGCCGCCTGTATTACCTGTGGTACCAGAATTGGCGCCATTTCCATTGCCAGCGTTGCCACCAGTATTGCTAGAGCCGCCGTTAGGACCAGTATTAGCAGTTGAGCCATTACCATTTTTACTGGATGAGTTTCCAGCTAATGAAATTATTCCTTGAACATAAATGTAACCCTGATCGGTTATTAGAACTGAGTTGTAGCCAGGTTGATCAGCTTTTCGGCTCTTAAATTCAACACCCTTAAGTGAGCCAGTTAAATGAACTTGCTCTAAGGTTAAATCAGAACCACTATTAGTCTTAATATGGTTATTTGAAGTATCTCGAGTTGGAACCAACTGAGTCACTACCTGACCACTGCCAGCCCAATTACTATTCCAGTTACCATCTTCATTCATTACAGTAAAAGCTGAGTTACATGCAGTTTGTTGGGCTTCATTTCCGCCACTCACAGAACTAAATGATGCTACTGATACAGCGAATTGATCTTGGTAATTATAGGTATTTGGTTTAGAGGTTCCATTTTCTGAAGGAACAGTAATTGCAGAAGTAATTGCTGCCAATGAACCGATATCACCTTTACCTGCAAGTGGACCATTAGAGCCAAAAAGACTCTTAATGTAACTTTTAGTAGTGGTATTGCTGTCTACAGTTCCCTTTGGTAAAAATGCAGCACTATTATATTTAGATGAATCAGCTGCAGAATTGGCATTATTAAAAGTAGTACAATTTGCTTTAGCTTGAGAAGCAGTTACTTCTGGATTGGCAGGGCTTCCATTATGACTAGAGCCACAACCAGCGGCTAATAAACTCATAGCGCCAATAGTTCCAGCGGCTAAAATTCTAGCTGAATTATTTTTTGCTGTGTTGAATGCTCTTTGAGCTAGATTTTGTGTATTGGTTGCAGTATCAACTGCTGGACTTAATTTTTCCATTTTTTCCATATCAATCTCTCTTATAAATTAACTAAATTAACTTCATTTATAGAGGCCTTTATATCCCAAAAAACTACTCTTCTTTAACCACTATATATTATCACAGCATTGGTGTTTTGTCAATATTGTTGTAATGCTTATAATCTGTTAATTGCTCTTGCTATCTGACTATCCGCACTTTTAACACTAAAGCCATTGATCTCATTTTGGTCACTTATTACTCTTGCTACGGAAATACCTATTCTTTTTAGTCTTTCTACTATTGCTTCATCATGAACTTCAAGGCCTTCATTAAAAGAATCTACATCTCTATCTTTCCAAAGACGTATCTCTCTTGAGCCTCCAACCCCTAGTACAGCTTTTCGTCCTCTCAAATCATCTATATTAATGTCATATTTATGATTCACCTTTATGCCTACCGTTCTAGAAAACACATGATCCACATCCTCTAATGGGAGTCTTTCGAAATCGCTAAGAATAAAAGCTAGTCCATTCATGCACAAGTCTGCTGTTTTTGTAGCAGCGACAACTGGGTCTTCTGTGCCCTTAATTGCATTCGCTCCCAATCTGAGCAATTCTTGGCTAAGCTCTAAATCATCACCTATGACATAGCAGTTAATCCTATCTCTTATGGCTGGCATTGCTCTAGATATCTCTCCAATAAGCGTGCTGGCGAGCTTGGATTTAATTTCAAAAATATCTGATCTAGATCCTGCTTTAGAGTTATGTAGAATTACATTGGCTTCAATTGGACGATTTGGAATTACCTGTCTTACGTATGGCATGCCAGTAATCATACTCATAGTGGACATTGGATCGATATCTATTGGAGTATGTTTATTTGGGTCGTACTCGAGTTCACCAATTTTGATTCCACTAACTCCAGTTTTTACCTCGAAACTAGTATGTCTTCCTCTCGAATCAAATAGATTACTAGGAAGATCTGCAAGTGCCGATTCAGTTTGAGAGAATTTAGGCATGAATTACCTTTTAAGCAATTACTTTATTAACAAAATTATTAATTTCGGACTCGATATTTTCACTAGTAACAATCGAACCTAATCTTGCTGATGCGGATAGCTCAATTGCTTGACGTAAATGTTCAATAGTAGGCTGGCCACCTGAGAATAAACCGAGAACTTTAGTAACTTGGCCAACTTGTCCAAATAAACGACTCGTTTCGTCGATACCATAGTCATTCTTGTAAGATTTTATTGCACGGTCTATTGCATCAACAGCTAAGTCACTAATCTGATCTGGCAGTAAAGTAGTTTTTGCAACTTCTCTAATTTTTGCCAATTCACTGGTACTAATTATTGGCTTTATTTTTGAAGGATCAGGATTAATTCCGTTAACAAGCTGTCTTTTACTAAACTGTGACAAGTCACACCCCATGACTGCTCCGACTTTGTTCCTAGATGCATATGCAACAGAAACCTTGAATGTTGACTGATGCACTTCGGCAGGGTTCATAGTTGAGATTAATAGCATTAAACTATCAAGTGCAACTCTTCCTGAAGTTGTAGTAAGTGCGCGTTCTTCTGGGGCTTCAAGCAAAGCATTGATTGCAAGAGGGTTAATTCTTGTTAATTCATCTGCGAATATAATTTTTGTGCTTGGCTTAACTATAGGTTCAACAGTATGAATTGAAATTTTTTTGGTGGATTTTCCGTTCATTATTTCTTCAGTATCGATAGGTGTTGTTCCACCAACCAATCTTATTGGTTGAAGCTCAGCATCTGTAGGTATACGGCTAACATCATCCGGATTAATATCGGAGACTATTCTTGGAAGATAATTTGCAAGGGTTGTTTTACCACCTCCAGGTATACCTGAAAACATAACAGTACCAACAACTAGACCAACTAACGCAGCTTTTTTAGCCAATTGTTCGTCATATAATATATGCCCTAATTGTTCAGTACCATTCTGATGATAGCTTTGGGATAATTGATAAATTTCTGGTAATACTTCTTTATTCATTATAGTTTCCTTCCGATTGTAATTATTTGCCTGTTATATTTCTGTCGAATTTAATATATCTCCGGTTTGCGGCTAAACTCACAAATGCACCCAAACTAATTACAGAAAAAATCAAAGCTAAATCGCGAACATTTCCATTTGCAGATTTCTGATTACTACTACTAGATTCGCTTATTGATGAATATATTTTATCTGCAATTTTTGACCGTTTATCAGCTGATGGATTCTGCCAAAAATTACCGCCCGTACTTGTAGCAAGCCTATTTAGATCTGATGAAGTTTGGTTTTTAGATGAAGATACATCTACAGTGAAAACCGGAATATTACCCGACTTGGCTAGAGATATGGCTGAGTCTAAAGATCCGACTGAATTATCATCAGAAATAACAAGTACAGCATTGCTCTTATTAATGCTTTTAGATGTGTCCTGATTACTACTAATCTGAGTTAGCGCGGATGTTAAAGCTTGATCAAGTGGAGCAATACCAAAAGGATTATCTGAAGCAACCGACTCAGGCTTAGAAACTACTATCTGACCCGATCCTGCAATCAACACTTTAGAGTCGAAATTTTTATTTCCAGAAAAAGATGATGCGATATCATTAACAGATCCAATAGATCCGTCGCCTATAGTATAACCAGAATGATCAACGACTATTTCAATGCTTGATGGTTCTTTAACCTTAGCGCTAGATCCCTGAAATAACATTCCCACGGATCCGCCCAAAAAAGCACCAGTTAAGGCAAGTGGCGCAATAAAACGACTAGCATTCTTTTTTATTTTAGAGACTTCACTGGAAGAATTGATTTCATTAGCGGTAGACTCATGAGACAAAGATATGCCTCCAAGATTTTCACTAGCCTTTTTAACAGACATAGTGTCAATCGCTAGGCCTGCAATATATCCAACTGCAACTCCAGGAACAACAATGGGAAATTGTTCTAACATTTGAGTTATTATACTTTTATATTGCTATTTTGTCAATGTTTAGCTCTTCATTGTTTTGGGTAGGCTGAAGCCGAAAGTACTGCCTTTATTCTCTTTGGTTGAGAAGATTATAGATCCTCCTTGAGCAATAATAACCTTCTTAGCCATAAACAAACCAAGTCCAGTGCCATCAGGTCTAGCTTTCTTTGCATTATCTGCTCTATAGAATTTTGTGAATAGATGATGAGCAACAGATGCTGGGACTCCTATTCCAGTATCAATCACCTTTAGCTCAATTTTAGAGCCTTTTTCCTCGAGTTCTATAGTTATTTTACCGCCAGCTGGGGTGTAATAGATGGCGTTATCTAAGAAATTCATGATTACCTGTCTGGTTTTAATCTCGTCTATATTCAAAATTGGGAAGTCTTTAGGTTTCTTATAGTACATCTTTAGGTTTCTGGCTCTAGAAATGTCTTCCAGTAAACCTATTTCTTCAGTGATTATCTCAGATAAATCACAATCAGTTCTCTCTATGACAAACTTTCCAGTCTGCAATCTAGAAATGTTGAGAAGGTCAGATATTAGATAGACCATTCTTTGTGAGCTATCAAATGCTTGGCTCAACATTTTATTCTGTTGGTCTGTTATCTTACCGACATCACCCTCCAAAACCATACTTACGTATCCTTTGACCGATGTTAAAGGAGTTCTGAGTTGATGGGACGCCATGCTAATAAAATCATCCTTGTTTGAGTCGAGCATTTTTAGTCGAGCATTTGCTTTAGTTAACTGACGAGTAGCAACTTCAATTTTCTCCTGTAATGTCTGATTAAAGCTTTCAATTTCTTTAAACCTAATTGCATTCTGTAAGGATATTGCAATTTCATCAGCTGCAATACGTAGAAATATTTTGTCAATTCCGTTATATAAAGATCCAGCTTCTTTATTGCCTATAAATATAAATCCTAGGTCGTTTTTGTCGGTTCTTAGTCTTAGCACTATTGAGACATTCTGCTCTTGAAGGAATTTCCTTAGACGCCGATTCCTTTCTTCAATCAACTCATCTGTAACAATAAGCGTATCTTTTAATGATGCCAAAGATTCTACAGCATCCCTGTAAAGACTTTTGTGAGCTGCATACAATACGTACTTTATAGATGATGGCTTAAGCGCTTCGGTGATAATTTTCTTACTACCTTCCGTAATATAATTAAGATCTACGCTCCCAACAAGCAAATTACTAAGCTTATCGAGTATGACTTGAGGCTCATAATATCCTCTGTAGAATAATTTATTAGCAATACGATTAAATATATTTCTTAAAGGCTGAAAAGCTATAGCGACCAGCAAGTTGGAAAAAACCAGTATTGCTATGGCGCTAGCTGCTAGGTTAGAACCAAGTAAATGAGTAGTAATTAAAAGAACTGGAACAATGAGCAACAAAGCTACGGCTACTAAGGTTATAAGATAGCCTAGAGATCTTACGATGACTAGCCTGATATCGAATAGTTTGTGCTTAACGATTGTGTAACTAGATATTCCAACCAGTAATGCGATTCCTAAGTATGATAAATCTCCTGAGTATAAATTTATAGTCTTAGAATTTGTGATGAATGGAATGATGAGATTGCTTACAACTATTGTTATTGATGCAGCTAATAATCCAATTAAAATATATGCTAATTGAGCTTTTTCATCTGATTTTGCTCTTCGATAACCCAAGATAAGTTGGATTAATCCAAAAAGAACCATTAGTCCCAGAAAAGTTGCGTAGATATTAAAGCCAGATCCATATTTTAATGAAAGTGATCCTTGGTTGTAGCTTATAGTAACGACCCAGTTTGTTAATGTTGAGAAAGATAAGGCTAAGGATACAAATATGATAGCGAATTCATAAATCGTATTTTTTTGAGTTGGTACATTATGATAAATTAGCCGGTAAACAAAATATACGAAGCTACCGGCAAGCAGCGGGCCTAAGAAAAAATCGCCATGACTAAAGAACTGTGAATACTGATGAGTTTTGAAGTTGGCACCTATATAATTGGCAATCATCCAGGCTCCCACCACAAATGAAAATACAGCAAATGACCAATTGAGTCGGAGTTTGTAGTTTCGGAGCAGAACTAGTGCTCCAATTACCCACATAGATAAAACAATTACGGCTGTGAAAATATTCAAAAGCATTACCATTATGGTAGTATCTTTTGAATCAAGTATCAACTAATCTGTTGGCTCTGCGTCTTTAGAGTTGGCTGCATTCTTAATGCCACTTAGTATCATCTTTCTAAATGTGACCGTTGCGGCGAGATCCAAGGCGCCAAAGCTGAGTGCCCCCCAGGCTTCTGGCGGTAAATATTTCATAACCCCTGCTGTTAGTATTCCAAATTCAGCAACGGCAGCAGTAGTGTTTGTCCAAAAGCCAATCTTGAACATCTTGCTATTGTCCGTATGAGTAGCAATATCTTTAAATTGGCTTTTGATTTTCAGAGGATTCCTAACTTTAACTCCAACAGCGCCTAAAGCTAGAGCCGCACCACCAATCCAAGCTGCTTCACCTACCAGGAGTCCGGAACCTACCCATGGTGCCGCATCAATTACCTTATGCTCTAGTTCGTGCATTGGATTAATAGCTAATGTTACCGCCACACTTCCAACCAACGCAGCTACCGCCAGCTTATTTTTCTGACGAACTATTGTTTCTTTGGATCTAGTTAAGACACCTTTATGTACCAAAGGTTCAGCCAAGACTGATTCCATAGCTATAGAGTCATCTGCTGAGTTATCATAATTATTATAATTTTCCATTTTATCTAAAACACCTTATTGGTCAATTTATTCGAGTGAGACATAGCCCTAAAAGCTGAGCCCACTATGGTTGTTATTGGTCTGAATGCTAATTTTTTTGGAATTGGATTTTTGTATGCACACATTACACCATAATTCATAGATTGTCCATCCTTATATGCATCCGGCACAAGCTTAATGAACTCACACCCAACCGATGCATATAGCCTGAGCAATCTATCAAGCGGGACTTCTTTACCGTCAATTAGTTTTGTTTTATTGAAATATTCATTAGCATATTCGTCTAATTGTTCTTTTGAGAGGCTACCAAAATCTTGCTCTCGTTTTTTTGATTGTCTTTTAACCCAATTCCTAAGCCCTGGTAGTCTGCTCTCAAAGAAACCCTGCTCATATCCTTCTTTAATGAATTTGCCAATAATGTTAGCAATGAGCATATTTTGTCCACCAGCCAACGAACCTTCCGGCAGAACAGATAAGCTAACTACGTAGATATTCTTTCCCTTGGGATCGAACATCGTATCGAGAGTTCCATTATCCGTAATCTCCTCCCAGGATGTGAATTCCTCGGGTTTTTTGCTTGTTGGACAAGCCATTATAAAACCCACTATTTTGCCATGATTTTCTAAAACTTGGCACCAATCATTGTCTATTTTTTCGAGTCTGCCCTTAAACTTCTCAACTAAGCTACTCCTCCACTCATCCTCGGCAACATCATAATCTTTATAGACGGCGTTGAAGGCCTTAATATCTACGTCCACCAACTCTTCAACATCATCTATTGTGGCTTTTCTTAGAGTTAATTTTTTGGGTCTGTCAGCTTCTATATTATCTACAACTGGAATGATTGCTGCTTTTGGAATAAACGTAGATTGTGGTTCTTCAGGCTCAACCTGTTCTGAATATAATCCATCTAAAACCATTCGCGATTCATCTATTAAAGCAAGTCTATCGGATTCATCAAATTCAATAGGTGCCGTATCTAATTCAAATACTTCAGGAGTTATCTCTTGATCAAATAAATTTTCGTTATTTTGGAATTTTTCTGGATTATCCATATTGTTTGCCCTCTAAACAAAAAAACGAAACTGGAGATCCATATAAAAATAGCGCACCCAGTTTCGTTTATCTTCTAAAATACGAATTCTTATTTCTAAGAATGATACTATGATTCTAGAATATATATTCATTAAATGCAAATGCTTAAAACGGAGTTAGTCAAATGTATAAGGTAGCTATTATCGAAGATAACCAGCCGATTAGGGATATGTATAGCCTTAAGCTAAAAAATTCAGGTTACGAGGTTTATACCGCCACTAACGGTCAAGAAGGTCTAGAGCTACTCGAAAAGATACGTCCAGAACTGGTTTTACTAGATATAAATATGCCTATTATGAATGGTGACGAAATGCTTGAAAAATTACGAGCGACAGACTGGGGTGCACTGTTAAAAGTCATAGTTCTTACTAACCTTAGCAAAGATGAGGCGCCATCAATTCTAAGATTTTTAAATGTTGAAAGATATATCGTAAAGGCCCACTATACCCCTGCTCAAGTCATGAAAATTATAGAACAGGTAATTGATAATATGTACAAAAAGCACAAATAATCGTAGAATAAACTTAACTATGAAGAAGATTGCCATCATAGAAGACGATCAGGCCATATCTCAAATGTATCGAATGAAATTTGAAAACGAGGGCTATGAGGTTGAGACGGCTGAAAATGGTGAAGTTGGACTCGAATTAATAAAGAAAATGAAACCGGACATTATTCTTCTAGATGTAATGATGCCGATAATGAATGGTGATGAAATGCTTGCAAAATTAAGAAACGAACCTTGGGGCAAAGACACAAAGGTAATAATCCTCACTAATATTGGTGAGCAAGAATTGCCAAAAAGCTTAAGCTCTCTAGATGTTTTGGACATAATGATGAAAGCCGAATTGACTCCTAGGCAAGTTGCCGAAACAGTGAAAAAAGCGCTTGACAACATCAGTGGTAAATTATTATCTAATCAAATACGCGAAAATTCACAACAGGCCTAATGAAAATAGCGATAATCGGTTATGGACTTCAGGGTGTATCTTCATATAAGTATTGGCGAGAAGGTAATGATATCACCATTTGTGATCAAAATAATATTGAAAATGCCCCTAAAGACGCAAGTCTACAAATTGGCGATGACTATTTGGAGAATTTAGATCAGTTTGATCTCATAGTTAGGTCACCTAGTGTTCACCCTCGGGATATTATTAATGCTAACGGACAAGACATTACAAAAAAAATAACAACCAATACTAATGAGTTCTTTAAAGTTTGCCCTACTAAAAATATTATTGGCGTAACCGGCACAAAAGGAAAAGGCACGACCAGCACACTCATAACTAGGATTTTGGAAGCCGACGGTAAAACCGTGCATCTTGGCGGCAATATTGGCACCCCTCCACTGGAAATGCTCGAAAATGGAATAAGTGGGAACGACTGGGTGGTTCTAGAATTAGCTAATTTTCAACTAATAGATTTAAAATATTCGCCACATATCGCAGTCTGTCTGATGGTTGTGCCAGAACATTTAGACTGGCATGAATCTATGGATGAGTATACCGAAGCCAAGCAGCAATTATTCAATCATCAAACTGAAAACGATATATCTATCTATTATTCTGAGAATGAAATATCCGAAAAAATCGCCAGCAAATCAATAGGTATGAAAATTACTTATTTCAAAGACCCAGGTGCGCACATTGAGCAAGACAACATAGTGATAGAAGAAAATATTGTATGTGGCATTAAGGACGTGAAGTTACTTGGAAAACATAACCTGCAAAACATTTGTGCCGCCGTAACTGCAGTATGGCCAATTACCAAAAATATTAATGCTATAAGCTCTGCGCTTCAAAAATTTACTGGTCTAGAGCACAGACTCGAATTAATTAAGGAATCTAATGGCACCAAATATTATGATGACTCTTTTGCAACAACTCCTGAGGCAGCAATTGTTGCAATTCAGGCATTCAAAGAGCCAAAAATATTAATTGTTGGCGGATCAGACAAGGGTGCAGAATTTAACAATCTCGCCCATGAAGTTTCTAAAAATAACGTAAAACATGTTGTTTTAATAGGATTTACAGCGGATAAGATCAGGAAATCATTAGATACAGTTGGCTATTCAGACTATTCTGATGGAGGTGACACTATTGGGGAAATAGTGAATGAGGCTTCAAAGTATGCTTCACCTGGAGATGTAGTTCTCCTCTCTACAGGATGCGCAAGCTTTGGCTTATTTAAAGACTATAAAGATAGGGGTGATCAGTTTAAGAAAGCTGTGCTAGAACTCGCTTAAGTTGTTCTATGACGGGTTTCTCTGGCTGGATCACCTTTGCACGAACGCCTGCAACAGAAACAATTTCATCTTCAATCCAATGATAGTGAGTACATCCAAGTACTATTACGTCTGCACCTTCTTCGCATACTGAATTAGTAAGATTACGAATTTCGTCATGATCAATCTCATTATTTTCGATCATAAGTGACCAATTAGAACAATCTGGTTCAATGACTTTTATATTTTTTGCATAATTATTTTTTAGCCACTCATATCTTTTACTTGCAAGAGTCGCTGGAGTAGCACAAACGGCGATTATTTTAGATTCCGTTAACTCTGCAGCTGGCTTAATCATAGGCTCCATAGCTATCAAGGGGACTTGAATAATCCTACGAAGATCCTCGATAATATTAGTAGAAATGGTGTTACAGGCGATAACGATAACCTTACACCCTTCATCAACCATTTGCTTAAGGATGGGGGTAGATAACTTCAATAATTGTTCAGGAGTTTTGCTTCCATAGGGCAAGTTATTGGAGTCATTTCTAAAAATAACTCCAAGCTCTGGAAGTTCTGCTTTAATAGCATTCACTACCGATAATCCGCCTATTCCTGAGTCAAATACGCCTATTACCATTTCAAATACTCATTCTGACAGCTTTAAGAACATTTTCAAATAGTGCACAAACTGTTAATGGGCCAACTCCACCCTTCTTAGGTGTTAATATTAGGTTTTGCCTCTCATAAATATCTTCAGCTAGATCACCAACTGTACCGCCTTTTTCGCTAGCTACGCCGGCATCAACGATTACAGTATTTGGTGATATCATTGCAGAATTTATGAGTCCAGGTTTGCCCGTGGCAGTAACAATGATATCGGACTCAAGACATTCCTTTTTCAAATCTTCAGTAGATTTATCTGCGACTTTTACATCTAGACCTGAGCTAGATAGCATCCTAAATAGTGGAGCGCCTACAAGTTTTCCTTTGCCAACTAGCAAAATTTTCTTATCCCTTAAATCAACATTGTACCCAGCAAGAAGCCACATAATTGCAGTAGGGGTAGCAGGGTCAAAGTTAGTAGATTTTGCTAATGCATCAACATCTTTACTTGGACTGACTAGGTTAATAATCTCATCAGTTTCTGACTCATCAACTATTGGTAGCTGTACTATAATTCCGTGAACTTTATCATCGCTATTTAAGACTTTGATCTTGTCTCTAACATCTTTCTGCTCAATTCTGTATATATCAACATCAATACCAATTTCAGCACCGTATCTCTTTTTAAGGTTCACATAAATATTAATAGTTGGATCATCCTTGAGCTGCAGTATGGCTAATTTAGGTCTTGTATTTTTAGACTGCACAAGACTTCTAACGTCCTTAGATTGGCGTTGTTTGATGTATTCAGCTAATTCTTTACCATTTAATACTTTATTCATTTAAGGCTATTGTAGCATGTTAACAGATTGAGACTTAATTAATTATTGATACGTTCAGTATTTACTCAGCAAGTAATCATATATTAAATAAGTCAGATTAAGTTAAAGAGAGGTATTTTTATGATTAGGAATAAATTATTCATGACCGCTGCCGGACTTTCAGTAGCAACTGGAGTAATCATGGGATCAACAGCCCTAGTTAGTGCTAGCACAAATCCTCAACAGAGAAGTCCAAATAGAATTGCTCGTGAAGTAATTCAGTCAGATAGAATTAATGCTCAGGCTAAGGTTCTCGGAATGACAACAGATCAGTTATTATCTAGCCTAAAAACTACAAGCTTAAAAGATCTACTAAATCAAAAAGGATTAGCCAGGGATGCTTTTAAACAACAAGTCCAGGCTGAAGTAATCAATGAACTTAAAAACCAGGGGTATAGCCCAGAACAGTTAACTCACTTTCAAAACAAGACTCACGAAAATAAGCACCACATTAGGATGCATTAAATTAATTAGAATGAATGAAGGGGCTCTTTTTAACTTGAGTCCCTTTTTTTATTTGGTCACATATTGATTGAGCAACAGATTTTCTAGACACAGAATCCCAGGGCATTGGCCTTGTTTTGTTTAAAACATATTTATTGCTATCGAGGTTATTCATTCTTGGAGAACGGATGACAGTCCAATCTAAATCACTATGAGACAACTGTCTAATATGATTTTCTCCGTCAGATAAAACTTTTCCAGCTATCAATTTAAAAATTGCGTGAGAAATATTTTCTATTGGCTTCAAAACCTCATCGTCAACTAAAGCATCAGAACCGGTTAAGGAAATTATCCTAAAAACATGGAGCTTTTTCATAGCGGGTATAATTTTGTCCATCGCCAAAGTTAATATCTGCTTTGAATCTGTACCCCAACTCCCAAGACAGCTAATTACAGCATTATTACCTTTTATGAGTGAGTCAATTTTTTCTTCGCTAGCTATGTCATATTTGATGACCTTGAGGTTTTTATGGATACTGAAAGGATTGTGATTATTCACGACAGCAATTACTTCATGGCCATCAGTTAGCAATATTCGTACTACTAATCTGCCAATTTTTCCAGAACCACCAAAAACAACAATCTTCATCCTATTATTTAAGCATAAGATTATTAAAAATACAGATATGAAAAAATAGATTTATAATATAGCTATGAAAATATTCAATAATCTCACCGACCCCATCATTGTTGAGCTATTTAATGATGGCAAAATAGGTATCATTCCGACAGATACAGTTTACGGTTTTGCCTGCCAGGCCAATAACAAAGATGCTGTAAATTTACTCTACCAAACAAAGAGAAGGGGCCAGACAAAACCAGGAACTATAATTGCTGCAAACATAACCCAGCTTATAAGCCTTGGTTTTATTGAAGCCGAGATAGAAAAATCAAAAAATCTTTTAAACATCGGAGTTAGCGTAATTATTAACATTGAGGCCGAAAAGTCTTACCTCAACTTTGGAATCAATTCTCAGGCTGCCAGAATAATTACTGAGGGAGATTTACATAATTTACTAAAAAAGACAGGGCCACTACTAACTTCAAGCGCAAATAAGCCGGGTCAAGATCCAATCACAACAATTGAACAAGGGGTTAATCTTTTTGAAAAAAATATTGCATTCTTTGTCGATGGTGGCGAAATAAATAATAGCCCATCAACTATAGTTAGAATGAACCATGGTCGGCTAGATATTATTAGGAATGGATCAATAGATGTATCTGGTTTTCTTAAGCAAAATCTAAGTTAAATAACGTATTCTCTCGAGACAAATAAAAATTATAAAAAGATGTGATTAAGGCCTAGAAATAGGTATAATAGTTAAGTTTAATGGAAAAATCACCTCACAAAACCAGTCGAATAAAAGCAAGAACCGTAGATGGTTTTGTAAGGCCACGAATCTACAATGCCAGAACAAATCGTACACCTGTAACTCCGGATAAGAGATCTGTTAAGGCCAATACTCTTGCCAAGGAAGAGACTGTTAAGAAAATAGCTCCCAAGCCTATTTATCCAGCTACTTATATAAACCCTAAAGCAAGCGAGGACATGAACAGACCAAGAAAATCAGTCACTGAAAGAAACAAGGTTGTTAGCGATAGTAAGCCTGAAGTAACAAGAAATCTAGTATATAGGCGTATTGTTGCGAGTTTTTTGGCTGTTATATTAATTATTATTTACTCTACAGGTGGTTTTTTAGGTTTTAAGCTTCTGAAAACATCTCAAAAAGTTTTCGGTGGATCGATAATAGCTAATGTAGGTGACATATTGGGAAGTGGGACTATTCTCAATGGAGAAAAAACTGGCCGAGTGAATATACTTCTAGCCGGAGATTCAGCCGATGATCCAAATCACCAAGGTGGCGACCTTACAGATTCAATTCTCATATTAAGCATCAATACCAAGGATAAATCTGCATTTTTATTGAGTGTGCCTAGAGACCTTTGGGTTAAACTGCCACCTGGAGTCTGGCCCGGAACAACATACCAAAAAATAAATGCCGCTAATGAGATTAAAAATTTCAATCAACCTGGCTATCCAAAGGGTGGAATGGGTGCACTTTCGTATGTTATTCAAAATGAAATCGGCATACCAATAAATTATTATGGATTAATTAACTATACGGCTTTTAGAGATGCAGTCGATGCTGTTGGCGGAGTTACAATTACTATTAATAGTCCTGACCCTAGAGGGCTCAGGGATTCCAATACCAATACTAAACTTCCTAACGGAACAGTTACACTAAATGGAACACAAGCTCTAAATCTAGCTCGATCTAGAGGAGATGGTGTTTATACTTACGGATTCCCTAATTCTGATTTCAATCGAACTCAATACCAGCGTCAATTATTAATAGCCGTGGCTCAAAAAGCTCAATCTGCAGGAGTTATTAGCAATCCATCCAAAGTAAGTAATTTATTCAATGTTCTTGGTAATAATATCTCGACAAACCTGAGCCTAGCTGATGTATTGAAAATTATTTCTATTGGCAAGAACATAAATCCAAATAGCGTAGAGTCTAATTCATTCTGTTCTACTATGACAGCAGGAACCAAAGACTGCACAACACCAATTCTTAAATCATATAGCGACCCAAGATCTGGGCAGTCAGCATTGTCCCCAGTGGCAGGCGTCGACAACTTCAGTCAACTAGCTCAGTACTACAAAAAGCTGACATCGAATAATCCAGTCGTCAAAGAAGGGGCTAATGTAGTTGTCCTCAATGGAACTAATACTAGCGGTCTAGCCACAAAAGTTAAAGACGATCTAGTATCTCGAGGCATTTTCGTAAGTTCAACTGGCGATGCCTCTACTTCTTACTCTAAGACTACAATTATAGATAGCTCAAACGGTAAGTACCCCGCCACTCTAACAATGCTTAAATCTTTATAC
>Ga0194049_1000282_pt1 | contig 17610 bp, 13 predicted proteins | sample JunL2225m_MetaG_FD_148665 | JGI IMG/M metagenome (GOLD analysis project Ga0194049, IMG submission 148665) | Anoxic zone freshwater microbial communities from boreal shield lake in IISD Experimental Lakes Area, Ontario, Canada - Jun2016-L224-25m | ecosystem: Environmental > Aquatic > Freshwater >... | reverse complement strand
GGGGCCCGCCCCCTTCGCTGCCCCCACCCACCATCGCATCATCGCCCTGCACACAGGTATGGCGCGAGTTACACGGCTGTGGCGACTCGCTTATTCTGGCAGAATCGGCGAAATCCGACCACCGACTCCACCTTGTGGTCACCCCCGACATGCAAACCCTGCTCAGGCTGGAACATGAGCTGCGCTTTTTCCTAGGGGGCGAATTGCCGGTTTTACAATTTCCCGACTGGGAAACCCTAGCCTACGATGTGTTCTCACCACTGCCGGAAATTATCTCCCAAAGGATAAAAACGCTGGCACAATTGCCCACGATCCGCAGAGGTGTGCTAGTGGCAACCGCTGCCACCCTGATGCAAAAGCTGGCACCAAGAACCCATATCTTAGCCAACAGCACTATTATGGCTGTGGGTGGCATACTGAAAATGGACACAACACGTCTGCGCTTGGAAAGCGTAGGTTACCAATGCGTTTCCCAAGTCATGCAGCATGGTGAATTTGCCATACGCGGCGCGATTCTCGACCTATTCCCCATGGGCAGCGCGACGCCTTATCGCATTGAGTTGTTTGATGAGGAAATTGAGTCAATCCGCACCTTCGACCCGGAAACCCAGCGTTCCAAGGAAAAAGTAGGCTCAATCAACCTGTTTCCCGCCCGTGAATTCCCGTTCGACGAGGAAACGGTAAAACAGTTCCGCCGCAGATACCGCACCCAATTCCCGGACATCCCAACAGGCAGCGCCATTTACCAGGATATCAGCAAAGGAATAGCACCCGGAGGTGTGGAATATTATCTGCCTTTGTTTGTGGAACGCACCGAAACCCTATTTGATTATCTACCCAAGGACACCCTCTTCATCTTGCAAGGTTCAGTGGAAAGGGCTGCGGCGCATTTTTTTGAGGAAACCCAAAACCGCTATTTGTTGCGCAAGGGCAATATTGACCGCCCGGCCTTGCCGGTCGGCACACTTTATTTAAGTACGGAAGAATTGCGCACTAGGCTGGAGGAATACCCCAAGGTGCTTATCCCTTCGGACTCTATTGATGAAACCCCGTTCCCATCAATCAGTTTTACCTGTCGAGCCCTTCCCAATCTTGCCATTGACGCAAAGCAAAAGCAGCCGGCTCAGTCATTGTGGGATTTTCTTCAAGCATTTAAGGGGAAATGTTTATTTGTCGCGGAAACCGCCGGGCATCGCGAAGCCCTGTCAAACACCTTAAGCAGATACTCGATAAAGCCGCAGGTCATTGAAACTTGGAAGGATTTCACCGAGGCCGACAACGGGCTGTACCTACTTGTGGCAGCGTTGAATCACGGCCTTTGGCTGACTGACCCACCGCTTGCCATCATCACCGAAACCCAGCTTTCTGGCGAAAAAGTTCAGCAGCGCCGCCGACGCAAAGTGGTCGAAAGGGACTTGGGCACATTGATGCGCAATCTGGAGGAAATGGAAATCGGCTCGGCAGTGGTGCACCAGGAACATGGGGTGGGGCGCTTTCTAGGTTTGCAAAGGCTGATCGTGGGCGGAACCGACGCGGAGTTCCTCGCGTTGGAATATGCCAACAACGACAAACTCTACGTCCCGGTTTCATCACTCCACTTGGTCAGCCGCTACAGCGGCGCCAGCGAAGAAGGCGCGCCCTTGCACCGGCTTGGCGGCGAGCATTGGGGCAAGGTCAAGCGCAAGGCGATGGAACGCGCACGGGATGTGGCCGCCGAATTGCTGGAAATTTATGCCAAACGCGAGGCCAAGAAAGGGTATGCCTTTCAAGCCCTGACCGAAGATTATGCAGCCTTCTCCGCCGGATTCCCCTTCGAGGAGACCCCGGACCAGGAAAACGCCATTCTCGACGTGATCAAGAATATGGCCTCGACACGCCCGATGGATAGGGTGGTTTGCGGCGATGTCGGCTTTGGCAAAACCGAAGTGGCAATGCGCGCCGCGTTCATCGCCGCCCACAACGGCAAACAGACGGCGGTGCTGGTGCCAACCACACTGCTGGCCCAGCAGCACTTCCAGAACTTCCGTGACCGCTTCGCCGAATGGCCCATCCGTATTGAAGTCATGTCTCGCTTCGTCGGCAAAAAGCAGCAGGAACAGTTTGCCCTAGCCGTCGAGGAAGGCAAAATCGACATCCTCATCGGCACCCACAAATTACTCCAGAAAGACATTCGCTTCAAAAATCTAGGGTTGGTCGTCATCGATGAAGAACATCGTTTTGGCGTCGCCCAAAAAGAGCACTTTAAAAAGTTGCGCAGTGAATTGGATTTCCTCACATTAACCGCCACGCCGATTCCCCGCACACTGAACATGGCACTGGGGGGGCTGCGCGACATTTCCATCATCGCCACCCCGCCGCCCAACCGCCACGCCATCCAAACCTTCGTCAGTGAATGGTCGGACGCGGTGGTCCAAGAAGCCATTTTGCGCGAAATCAAACGCGGCGGGCAGGTGTATTTCCTGCACAACAAAATCGAGACGATGGAAAAAACCCAACGTGAATTGGAACGGCTCATACCCATGGCACGCATCCATCATGCCCACGGGCAAATGCCTGAGCGCGAACTGGAACGTATCATGCTGGACTTTTACCACCAACGTTTCAACGTGTTGCTCGCCACCACCATCATTGAGAGCGGCATCGACATTCCCAGTGCCAATACCATCATCATCAACCGCGCCGACAAATTGGGTTTGGCCCAATTGCACCAATTGCGCGGGCGGGTTGGACGCTCCCACCACCGCGCCTATGCCTATTTGATAGTCCCGCCAAGAACATTGATGACCCATGACGCGGTGAAGCGACTGGAAGCGATTGAAGCCTCGGGCGAATTGGGGGCGGGATTTTTGATTTCTTCCCATGACATGGAAATTCGCGGCGCGGGCGAACTATTGGGCGATGAACAGAGCGGCGAAATTCATGAAATCGGCTTTAGCCTGTATTCTGAACTGCTGGAACGGGCGGTGAAGGCGTTAAAATCCGGCAAACAGCCCGAGTTGGATGCGCCGATGGATAGGGGCCCTGAAATCGACCTGCAATGCTCGGCGTTAATCCCCGACGACTACCTGTTTGACGTGCATTCCAGGCTCGTGCTGTACAAGCGCATTGCCAATGCCAAGGACGAGGAAGACATTCGCGCCCTGCAAGTGGAGATGATTGACCGCTTCGGACTGTTGCCGCCGCCGACGAAAACCCTATTCGCCATCACCTCGCTGAAACTGCTTGCCGAACCGATGGGCATCCGCAAGATTGAAGTCGGCGCGAATGGTGGGCGCCTCTTGTTCAAGCCCAATCCCGACATCGATCCGGTGAAAATCATCCTGCTGATCCAGCAGCAGCCCAAAGTTTACAAGCTGGATGGCCCGGACAAATTGCGCTTCACCCAAGCCTTTGCCACGCCTGAGAGCAAGATTGAGTTTGTGACGGGGTTATTGGAAATGCTGAAGGGGGATTCTTGACGATGTAGGAGCGGGCCATGCCCGCGATAGATGGGGGTCTATCCGCATTTTCCTATGGTTCCCACGCTCCGGCGTGTAAACCCATGTAGCAGTGCTCCGCCCAATGAACCGCAGATCGGTCAAAGCGGCATTCCCACGCCGGAGCACTCATCGTTATACACAAGTCGTTGCTGGGGTCTAAGGAACCCCGAAGGGGTTCAAGCCATTAGCCGGGGGTTGAGCGAAGCGACACCCCCGGAAGGCAAACCGAATAAAATATCCTAGGTTCATGGGCCCGATTTCTGCGACCCCTCCAGGGTCGAATGCGGTATCCAATCTCAACCGGGGGTGTCGCTGACGCTCAACCCCCGGCTAATAGCTAACAACCCTCCGGGTTGCAATGGATCGGCATCCGTACACTTGTGTATAACGATGAGCGCCGGAGCGTGGGAACGATAGCAAAAATTAAGGCCGGCTCGGTTTTGAAAACCGAGTCGGCCTTGGGTCAAAGGGTCAAATCATTCAATCACCCGGATAGCCCACGCCGCTTTTGCCTAGTGCCCGCCCAAGCCAATGCGCCGATGCCCATCAAGCCGATGATGCCCGGTTCGGGTACACTGGAACTACTAATATCGCCAGAGCGCACGGCCCACGAATAGAGACCACCGTCCTTAATGTTGTGGTTCTGTTGGCCATTGGAACTTCTGAAGAGCCACGCATTAGCAGGATTGGGCGCATACTCATTGCCGTTCCAATAATCGGTGTTTTGCACATTCGTGAACAATGCCAAATAAGGACTCGTCGATCTGGTGATGTCGTTGCTCCATTCCACACCCAGTTCCGTGGAATACAAATGCCCCAGTTCACTGTTTATACAGTTGTAGGTAGTCCCACAACTAGGATCGGCATTTGGTAACCGCCAGCCAGTGTAGCCGCCGACATTCAGCCCGGCCGCCCAAGCGTTGGCGGCAGTCCAATTCATCGAGCCGTTGGCGTTGGCATTCGCCAGCCAAGTGATATTAAAGTCAGTGTCGTACACGGCCTGCCCGCCAAGCCGGGAAATCAGCGAGGCTTCGGCAGTGGAGGCAAGGCCCAAACCCGCCGCTAAAAACAAGGCGGCTAGGGCAAAGCTAGCTTTGGTTGGTTGGTTGGTTGGTTGGTTGGTTGGAAAGTTTTCATGCCTTTTCTCAGTTTGTCAAGTTGACAAGTCCATCCGATAGCGTCCGTCCTGAAACCATCTCATCCCATCAACAGCAACAAAAATTCAACTAAAGGCTTGCCTTTCAAGGTTAGGTATCTTTGATAACCCGGACGCAGTTCTCTTGCTGCCCGCACGGCCAATTATATACCCAAAACTTCTCCTATACCGGAATAAAGTGCCGTAGCCCGGATGTAGCCGCTTTGCGGCGTAATCCGGGATGGTCGTGGCTGGCAAACCCGTATTCCGCTTCGCTGCATACGGGCCACTTGCTACCAAACCGCCGGTTCAAACCCCGCACCGTTGCGGATTTCCAGATGCTCACCGCTTTGGCCGATGACGAACAAGCCTTTACTCATGGCGTAACGCGCCACATTGTCGGGTATCACCATGGCCGCCAAAGCGCCCATCAGCTTGTAATGCCGGTATTTTGGCGACACTCTTTTCAATTTCGCCAGACGTTCCAAATGCTCGTTGACATCATCGACTTTCAGGTTGCTCTTGCATTCCACCCCGACAGCCTCGCCGTCATTCACGACCAGCAGGTCGATTTCCAATCCCTCGCCATCCCGTTGCATGGTGACGTTTTGATAGACTTCATGAACCTCAATGCCACGCTCTTTGAATAGGCGCACGGCGACGGGGCGCACCGCATCCTCAATGAAATCGCCCAAGCGGTTGCCCAGTTTGCCGATGCTGGTGGTGACCTCCTTGATTTTGCGGTCGGTTTCTTTGAATTGCCTATCGGTTTCTTTGAATTGCCTGTCGGTTTCTTTGGATTGCTCGGCCACCTCCTTGATTTGCCGGTCGGTTTCTTGAGACCTTATGGCAATCTCCTGGAGTAACCGCATAATATTGTCGTAAGTGGGTTGCAGGGTGGACATGTGCGGGAGTCTCTCGTATGGAACTGTGAAGACAATTTTAACAGCTATGCTTGTTTGATTCAGGTGAAATCGTCATTCGCTTACGCATGGATTCGGTTCTCTATGTGTAGTGTGCATATATGCACTATAGCGGTGAACAATTAGGAGTGCCAAAGCTTGCTTTGGCATATCAAAGCAAGCTTTGACGCTCCGAAAACGATTCGGTGCGCATCATCGGTAATTCAGATAAAATCCCACATCATTTATTAATAATCACCAGAGGATTTAGCATGAAAGTAGGCATCGTCGGCGCCGCCGGGCGCATGGGGCAGACGCTCATCAAAGCATGTTTGGAAACCGAAGGCGTTGAACTGACCGCCGCCGTCGAACACAAAGATAGCCCCGCCGTGGGCAAGGACGCGGGAGAAGTTGCCGGACTTCCCCGTTGCGGCCTGACGGTTGGCTCCGACCTGAACGCCGTCATTAATGAAGTCGATGCGCTGATTGACTTCACGAGACCGGAAGCCACCCTGGCTAATCTTGAACTTTGCCGCCAACATGGCAAGCATCTGATTATCGGAACGACTGGGTTTACGGCTGAACAGAAAAGCCAAATCAACCAAACCGCCGAAACCGTCGCCGTCGTCATGGCACCCAATTTCAGCGTCGGCGTGAACCTCACCTTGAAGATTTTGGAAATGGCGACGCGGGTGATGGGCGAATACACCGACATTGAAATCATTGAGGCGCATCATCGCCACAAAGTGGACGCGCCCTCCGGCACGGCTATACGCATGGGCGAAGTGGTGGCGAAAGCCTTGGGCCGCGACTTGAAGGATTGCGCGGTCTATGGACGGGAAGGCATCACCGGTGCGCGTGACCGCAAGACAATTGGCTTCTCCACCATCCGTGCCGGCGACATCGTCGGCGAGCATACCGTGATGTTTGCCGACGAAGGCGAGCGGGTGGAAATCTCCCACAAAGCCTCCAGCCGGATGACTTTTGCCAAAGGGGCGGTTCGCGCCTCGCTGTGGCTGGCCGACAAGGACAAGGGCTTGTTCGATATGCAGGATGTGTTGGGGTTGAAGGATTGAAATTCATACTGGGGCGGGTTTGGAACCCGCCCCTACGTGTGACCTTTGAAATAAAATCAATAAACCCCGCCTTTCTTCTTCGCCACTTTGTCACGCAGATAAACCGGCTGGGCATTTTCCGCCGTCACGCATTCGCCCCGCTTGAAGACTTCCACCCCCAAACGGGCGACCCAATGGGCTCGGGGGAAGCGGTCGGCCAGAATTCCATGCACCCTCCCCTCCCCCAACCGTTCGCGCAACACCGCTGCATAAGTCCCCCACCCGCTGCCTATGCCAAAACCCGCCGCCTCCTCGGGAAATTCCACCGCCCCGGCATCGGCCACGGACTCCCTGCCGGCCAATTCGGCCAATCCTTCTGCCCCTTGCCGGTAAACGCCCCAATACACTTCACCCATGCGTGCATCAATGCAGGGAAAAGCGAATTGGCTATCCGTTTCTGCAAAAGCCTCCTGCGCCATCGCCGCCAAAGTGGAAACCGGCGCGACAGGCAAATCAGCACCGAACGCCAGCCCTTGCACGACACCGGTGGCAATCCTAACTCCGGTGAACGAACCTGGTCCCCGCCCAAAGGCCAGCGCGTCCATATTCTTGAGGCTTAACCCGGCTTCGACCAGCAGGGACTCGATCATCGGCAAAATCAGCTTGTTATGCTGCTGTGGGGCCAGTTGATAGCGTTCGGTGACTTCGCCGTCCAAATACAAGGCGGCGGAACAGGCTTCGGTGGAGGTTTCGATAGCGAGGAGTTTCATGGATTGTTTGTTCAATTTGTTGGATGGATAACGCACAAGTGAGTAATGTGACTTTTAAAATTCGTTTTCCTGAAGAAAATTACCCACTCAATCGCGAATGTTCCATTAAACTAGCCATCCTAATCTAAATTTCAACCAGCAGGCCGATCTGTGACTTACACACCACCCAACAATATCCTAACAATCCTGCATTCTATCGAGTTTCAGGAACCACTAGCACTCGGCGACCCCCGCTATGTGAACACGCAAGAAGCACGGGGCAGCCAAAAGACTTTGAAGCGGTTGGCGCTAAAGTTTGGCCTAATGCTGACAGATGGGCAATTTTTCCCGCCGTCGCAAAAACATTCGTTGTTTTTTGGACACAGAGGAAGTGGCAAGTCCACGGAACTGCATCATTATGCCCGAGAGTTAGGTAAACTAGGCCGCTTCTTTGTCGTGGAGGTCGATATTCCCAAACAACTGGATTGCAATAACCTACAATTTGCCGACGTGCTAATGGTCTTGGCGCGTTCTCTACTCGCAGAATTGAAAGAATTGACGTTGAATTTGCCCCAAGATGCATTGGTAGAATTGGAAAACTGGTTTGCCGAACGAGTGCTGAACACCGAGGAGGCTAAAGAATTCACTCTTGAAGTAAAAACCACTGTGGCGGCGAAAGGCGGTATCCCTTATCTGCTTGAGCTACTCGCCAAGTTTACCTCGGCATTCAAGTCGAATGTCACCTACAAGGACAACCTTCGTCGGGTTATTCGCAATAGTTTCACCCAATTTGCAGTTGTCTTCAACAAACTATTGGAAACGGTGGAAAAACGATTGCAGGAGGAAGGCTTGGCCCAGCGGGTGCTATTCATAGTTGACGGCACTGACAAAATGAGCAAGGCAGACACCGGGCGATTCTTTGTTGAAGATGCCGAGCTTTTGCTTGCCATCGACACCCTAGTCATTTACACCGCCCCTCTAACCCTGAAATATGAAGGCAACCTAACCCAAAGCTTGGATGCCGACCTGATGCTGCCGATGATTAAGCTATACGATGCCGAGGGGAAGCCCCACGAATCCGGCTGGCAGGCAATGAGGGATATTCTGTTGAAGCGCGCCGATGAAAGCATATTCACCAACAAAGATGACATTAGCCGGTTGGTGGAACATTCTGGCGGGCATCCCCGAGATCTATTGCGTCTATTGAAGCTATGCTGCGAATTTGCAGAAGACAAGCAAATCGACACTGAATCGGTGGATCAGGCAATTCGCCAACTCGCCTCGGAATATCGCTGTTTCTTGGAACCTGAGGATTATAAATTGCTGGCGGAAATAGACCGCAATCCCGTCAATATCGGCAATGATGAGCGCACGCGCAAGCTTTTGTATAACTTGGCCTTGCTGGAATACAACGACGGTTCCTGGCGACGAAGCCATCCGGTGATAAGGACGCTGCAAGGCTATTTACTAGCCCAGAAATCGCTTACCCCTACAAAAACAACCGAACCTTTGGATCCGCAACAGTGATTTCACCAGACCTATCTCGGTTTGAATTTGCCCGCCATCTGACTGGCACAGAACTAACGCCTGAACTCTCCTCAGACTTCCAACGATTAATGAAAGACTTGCGTTTTGGTGGACGATTCCAATTGCTGATTGTCGAATTCAACGATTGGAATCTCCGCGAAGATTTAATTCGCCGCATTGCCGAAGTATTGGAACAAGCCAACATGACCGCAGGGCGGATTGAACTCAACCCGGAAGCTTTTCCCGATGTCGCAACCTTGGAGGCGGAACTGATCCGCTTGGCTGTATCTCATGGCGTGGCGCATCTCATCGGTGGGGAAAGTTGGTTTGGCGATGCCCGCCGCTTGGAAGCTTTCAATATGCGCCGTGAGGCCATCGCCCAGTCACTTGAACTTCGCTTACTATTATGGTTAGACCAAACGACCGTGCGCCGTTTTGCCCAACTCGCGCCTGATTGGTGGGCTTGGCGGGGCGGGGTGTTTTGTTTTTGTGTTTCGCACCATGGCATTCCTGCCGAATCACCTACACCCCAACTCGACCCAATCGACAATCGCAGTTTGGCGAAACGCAGTCGTCGAATTGGCGAACTTCACGCCTTCCTCAATACTGAACCCCCGCCGCCAGATGAACTGGCAGGGCCACTTTGGGACGAACTGGCGGGTTTATATTTCCGCTTGGGAGAATGGAACAAAGCCCTGAGCATCCGCACTGAGGAACAACTTCCAGTCTATGAGCGGCTCGGCGATGAGCGTTCCAAGGCCGTGACCCAAGGTAAAATCGCCGACATCCTACAGGCGAGGGGAAAGCTCGACGAAGCCTTGCGCATCCGCACAGAAGAAGAACTGCCGGTGTATGAACGGCTCGGCGATGTGCGTGAAAAGGCCGTGACCCAGAGTAAAATCGCCGACATCCTAGAGGCGCGGGGCAAGCTCGACGAAGCCTTGCGCATCCTCACCGATGAACTATTGCCAGTGTTTGAACGGCTCGGCGATGTGCGTTCCAAGGCCGTGACCCAAGGTAGAATCGCCGACATCCTACAGGCTCGGGGAAGGCTCGACGAAGCCTTGCGCATCCTCACCGATGAACTATTGCCAGTGTTTGAACGGCTCGGCGATGTGCGATTAAAGGCCGTCACCCTAGGCAAGATCGCCGACATTATGCAAACGCGGGGACAGTTGGACGAAGCCTTGCGTATCCTCACCGATGAACTATTGCCGGTGTTTGAACGGCTCGGCGATGTGCGTTCCAAGGCCGTGACCCAAGGTAGAATCGCCGACATCCTACAGGCTCGGGGAAGGCTCGACGAAGCCTTGCGCATCCTCACCGATGAACTATTGACAGTATTTGAACGGCTCGGCGATGTGCGTTCCAAGGCCGTGACCCAAGGTAGAATCGCCGACATCCTACAGGCGCGGGGCAAGCTCGACGAAGCCTTGCGCATCCGCACAGAAGAGCAACTGCCGGTGTATGAACGGCTCGGCGATGTGCGTGAAAAGGCCGTTGCCCTTTTTAAGATCGCTCAAATTGAAACACAACAAAATCAACCCGAGCTTGCAGTTGAGCATCTTGCCACGGCCTTCCAATTGATAGAAGCCACGCACTATGCCGACGGGCTGGCTGCGGTGGGCGAGGAATACGGCAAGATGCTGTGCGAAAAAGGCGAACTTGAGCAGGGATTTGAAGTATTGGAAACCGCCCATAAAGCTGCGCTACAACTCGGGCAAAGCGAAAGTGCCAAGCGCATAGCCGAGTTGATGCAATCCTTTGCGTGATACCAAGTTAAATCACCAATGAAATTTTGTAGGGGCGAATTCATTCGCACATGGGCGGCTGAAACCCGATGCAATTAATCTAATCCGTCATTCCGGCATGGATCGCCGGAATCCAGATTGCAGGGATGCCACCCACCCGAGCCATCCATGGAGCCTGGGTTCCGGCGGTTCCTGCCGGAACGACGGTTTTTTCATAACTTAACGAAATTGGTCTAAAGCCGCCTCATTCCTCACCCCATAATCTCCCTCTGCGTCAAATACAGCCTCAAATCAAACTCCAATTGGTGATAATCCGGTTCCATGTGCTGGCATAACTGGTAAAAGGCTTTATCATGCTCCCGCTCTTTCAGATGCGCCAGTTCATGCGCCACAATCATTTTCAAAAACTCCGGGGGCGCGGTTTTGAACAGGCTGGCGACCCTTATCTCACGCTTGGCTTTCAACTTGCCGCCCTGCACCCTAGACAGGGTGGTGTGAGTGCCCAAGGCATTTTTAATAACATGCAGGGTTTGGTCAAAAACCACTTTATTGAGCGGTTCTGACGTTCGCATATACCGATATTTAAGCTCCATGACATAATCGTAAAGCGCCTTGTCGGTGCGAATGTCATGGCTGGCGGGATATTTCTTGGCCAGCATGTCACTCAAGCGGTTTTGGGTGATGAGTCGCCGGACTTGGGCTTTCGTCTCCTCGGGGTAATGGGCCAAATATTTTAGCTTAGGCATATTTATGTGGATTTTTCTTGCCCCAAATCCATACTTTCCTCTAGCTTGAAAAACTCCTCCACCCGATTCAACATCCTCGTCCTTTTCATCGGCGGCAAGCTGTTCAAGAATACTTTGCCATAGGGTTTAGTCAATAAACGCGGGTCGCACAGCATCAATACGCCCCGGTCGTCGCTGGAGCGGATCAATCGGCCCGCGCCCTGCTTTAAAGCAATCACGGCGGAGGGAAGTTGGTAGCTGTTAAACGGGCTATGGCCTTGTTTTTTGATGGCTTCCAAGCGGGCGCTGAGAACCGGGTCGCTGGGCGCGGCGAAGGGGAGTTTGTCGATGATGACACAAGACAGTGCCTCGCCGCGCACATCGACCCCCTCCCAAAAACTGGCCGTGCCGAGCAACACGCCGTCGCCGGCCTGTTTGAAGGCTTCCAGCAACGCGGCTTTGGGTTGGCTGCCTTGGATGAACAACGGGAAATCGATCTCCTCGGGCAACAGCGTCGCGGCGGTTTGCAGGGCGTGGTGGCTGGTGAACAGCATGAACGCCCTGCCCCGGCTGGCTTGCAACACCGGCACGGCGGCTTTGACGACCGCCGCCGTGTAATTGCGGTCAGAAGGTTCGGGCATGTCCACCGGCACATACAACATGCTTTGGTTGCGATAGTCGAACGGGCTTTCCCAAGACTCTGCCGCCGCCCCACTCAAACCCAACGAGGCCGAGAAATGCGCAAAGTCTTGGGCGACGCTGAGGGTGGCGGAAGTGAAAATCCAAGCCGCGTCGCTATTGTGGTGGAACTTGGCGAACTCGCTGGAGATTTCCAGCGGGGTGCAGTTTAGCGTGAAACTGCGTTTAAAGGTTTCAAACCAGCGCACGGTGTTGTTTTGCGTATTGATGAGAAACTCGCCCAAACTGGACAGGGCGTCCAAGCTGCGTTTCCAGCACGACTCCAATCCTTTGCCGCGCACACTGGCCTGCTTCAGCAGGTCTGCCAGCACCGTCAATTGTTTTTTCACTCGGTCCATCTGCTTGGCAACTTCCTCTTCATGCTCAACCGCACTCCAAGCGTCCCGCCGGCCGTCGATACCGAAAGCCAGCCGCAAATCGGCCACGGCGTTTTCCAGCTTTTCCGCCTCGGTCGACAATTCTGGCTGGTCCATGGCATCTTTCAATTGCTCCATGACGATGTCGTTGGCAAGTTCGTTCAATTGCCGTGAACCAATGGAAAGCCCTAAAAACTGCGCGGCAGTCTCGGCGAATTGATGGGCCTCATCCACCACGATGACATCGGGGTCGGGCAGCAATTCACCAAAGCCGTCGTTTTTCAATGCCCAGTCCGCCCATAACAGATGATGGTTGATGACCAACACCTCGGCATCCTGGGCATTGCGCCGGGCTTTGACCAAAAAACACTCAGCCAAATTTGGGCATTCCTGGCCCAGGCAATTTTCCACCGTGGAAGTGACGTGCGGCCACAGCGGGGACGATTCGGTCACGTCGGACACCTCGGCAATGTCACCGGATTCCGTGTATTTTGCCCACCGCTGGATGCTCTCCATCGCGGCAATATCCTGCCTGCCATGCCCAACCCGAAACCCTTGGGAATTTTCCAGCCGATAAAGACAGAGGTAATTGCTACGGCCTTTGAGCAGCGCGGCATGGAACGGAACCGCCAAGGCTTCGCGCACCAGCTTCAAATCCTTGCCGAACAGTTGGTCTTGCAGGTTTTTGGTGCCCGTGGAAACAATCACCCGCTTGCCCGAGATGATGGCCGGGATCAAATAGGCGAAGGTTTTTCCGGTGCCGGTGCCGGCTTCGGCAATCAGGCTGGATTTGCTTGCAATCGCCCGTTGCACGGCCAGTGCCATGGACAGTTGCGCCGGACGCGGTCGGAAACCGTACAGGTGATCCGCCAACAGGCCCTCGGGGCCAAAGATGCTTGTTAGATCGTACACGGGCTACTTGGCCTTGGCATCCGCTTCGCCGGCCCCTTGTGCATCGCCTTTTTCGCGACGGGCAGCGGCGATGATGGACCAGTTTTTGCCTGAGAGGGCTTTATTGTCCTTGGCGTAGACGTTGGACTTTTTCGCCAAGTCTTCCGCCAACCCCGGTTGATGTTGCTGCAAGCGTACTTCGGCCAATTTCTGCCAGAGTAGCGCATTGCGCGGTTGGATGCGGATGGCCCTCTCCAGGGTTGCGGCGGAGTTGTCCAAGCGTCCGCCCGCCGAACTGGCGTCGGCCTCACGCAGCAAAGCCAGCACAGCGGGTGGATCGGAAGGCGTTGCAGCAGTCGACACCGTTTTGACTGTAGGGCTGCTGGCACTGCCCTTGCGAACTTCCTGCTCGATGGGTTTGGCTTCCTCATACACCACAGCAGCCGGGGCATCGTCAGTCACCTCGGCCCGTTTCGGTGGGATTACAACATCAGGGTTATACTGCTTGGTGGCCGAGGGCGGAGTGCAAGCTGCCAGGGTCAAGAGCAATATAACTGGGAAAAAGAAGCGTGAACCACTCATTATGATCATTCAAATTTTACCGATTTGGAAGGTTTCAGCCGGGCTGTTCAATTTATTTCGTTATTTTATGCGGGATTCAGTGTCAGTTTATGATACCCATGGCGGTATTATGAACTGGATAGGCCAAGCTGTCTCGTTGGCATCAAACGACTGTGAAAAGGAAAACTTGAATGGAGGAAAATCAAAAAGTCCAACTTTATTACAGTTCAGTGAGGAAATGCAAAAATTACAGGCTGATGCTCAAACTCCCCTTGGTTTCAACTGGCCTAGCATAATAGAATATCCCGTTGAATCATAGAATAATTTCCGTCATTCCGCAAAACCTTCCCCCCCATGCACGAAAATACCAAGCCTACATCTGACAATGTCCGCGCCCTGCAATGGATCGGAAACGCCCTGCGTGTGCTGGATCAGCGCAAATTGCCCGGTGCGGTCGAATTTGAAGATTTCGATAGCGCCCTCGGTGTCGCCGAAGCCATACGGTCAATGCGGGTGCGAGGTGCGCCCGCCATCGGCATCGCGGCTGCATTCGGCGTGGTGCTGGCGGCTGGCTGTCGCCATGCTCAAAATCCCGGCACTTGGAAAGAACGGATCGGCAAGGATTTTGAAATTCTAGCGGCCTCGCGTCCCACGGCGGTAAACCTTTTTTGGGCCTTGGATCAAATGCGGAATGCCATCGCATCAGGAGGGGACGACCCTTCTTCTTTGTTGGCCGTGGCCCAGTCCATTCATGAAGAAGACATCGCCGCCAACCACCGCATGGGCGAACTCGGCGCGGAACTGCTGAAAGGCTCAAGTGGCGTTCTCACTCACTGTAACACAGGTTCCCTGGCCACGGGCGGCTACGGCACGGCCTTGGGCGTAATCCGCAGCGCCTACCCGTTAGGTGTACGCGCCGTTTACGCCTGCGAAACCCGCCCTTGGCTGCAAGGGGCGCGGTTGACCGCCTGGGAGTTGGATCAAGACCGCATCCCCGCCACGCTGATTGCCGATTCCGCCGCCGCTTGGCTGATGCGTTCGGGCTCGGTGCAATGGGTCATCGTGGGGGCCGACCGCATCGCCGCCAACGGCGATGCCGCCAACAAAATTGGCACCTACTCCCATGCCGTCAATGCCCGCCACCACGGGGTGAAATTCATGGTGGTGGCACCGACCTCCACGATTGACTGGGACACGGCTTCTGGCGTGGAAATCGAGATCGAACAGCGCGACCGCAAAGAATTGCTTAGTGAATATTTCCATCGCGAAGACAGCGTCATCGACGCTTGGAACCCGGTCTTCGACGTGACCCCGGCAAATTTGATTGATGCCATCGTGACCGAAAAGGGCGTCGTATTGAATCCGACAACGGAAAAAATGAAGCTTCTTAAGGGGCAATCATGAACAGATTCAAGCTCGCGTGGATCATCGCCAGCATGAGTGCTTTGGTCGTGGCTGGTTGCGGCGAAAAGAAAATAGAAGAACCGATTCCCGACACCTGGGCTGTACCTAACCAAGAATGCCCTCATGGGGCCGACAAAAGCGTGTTGGCTGGCCGGTGGAGTTACTTGGAGCAAGGCTCCAGTTTCCTATTGAATTTGGACGGGCAAGGCAACGGCGGCTACTCGTGGAAGGACGGTCGTTTTGTCTCCGTCTGTCTGGACCGGCAAATTTTGCGCGGACATTGGCAGCAAAGCGAAAATGACCGTGAGGGTGGCTTTGAAATTAAATTGAATAGCGAAATGACCGCCGGCGATGGTCGTTGGTGGTATTCCCGCATCGGCGGGCAAAACAAGCCTAAGCAAGCCGGCGGTGACTTCCGCATTGAACGCATGTCCAGTGAAGGGAATGCCGGTTTGCCGCAGCAGAACGCGGCGGGTGGTTTTCTTGAAGACAGTGGCTTAGCTCGTTGAACGGGATTATCGCCTTGGATTTATTTGCCGGTGCGGGAGGGCTTTCGTGCGGTTTGAAACAATCTGGCTTTAGATCGATTTTTGCGAATGAATTGGTTGCTGAATATGCGAATACATTCCAAACAAATCATCCGCAAACGCAAATGCTGGTTGGCGATGTGCGGCAAGTCTGCGAAATCAACCTTAAAAAAAGCTTAGGGCTTAAAGAAGGCGAGATTAGCCTTGTCGCGGGTGGCCCGCCTTGCCAAGGGTTTTCCATCAATGCCCCCATTCGCAGTTTGGACGATGAAAGAAACCATTTATTTAAGGATTTTCTACGGGTTGTCGCCTCGCTTATGCCGCGAGCCGTGCTGATTGAAAACGTACCCGGCATCGTTTCCCTAGGCAAAGGCACCGTTGTCCAGCAAATCTACCGCGAGCTTGAAGCCATGGGCTACAAGGTGAAACATAAAATCTTGTTTGCCGGACATTACGGTGTTCCGCAAATGCGCTTCCGAACGGTGTTTATTGGTATCAAAGACTATAGCGGTGAAATCACTTTCCCAGAGCCTATGTATAGTGCGAAAGCAGTGGCTAATTTCACCGGGGCGCAAGAGCTGTGTATTCCAACACCACCGTTGTTTTATCAGCATCTCAAGCCACAAAACACGGTTGGGGATGCCCTGTCGGATTTGCCCGAAATCAACAATGGGGAAACCAACAGCCCGGATAGTTATACCAAGGAACCGGAAAATGACTACCAGCGATACTTAAGGAAAAATGCGGTAAAATTATCGGCACATTATTGTGCGAGACTAGGCGAAGTCAACCTTAATCGCCTCAAGTATATCCCACAAGGCGGGAGCTGGCGCGACATACCCTTTGAACTGTTGCCAGCCGGTTTAAAGCGAGCTAGAAGGAGTGACCACACCAAACGTTATGGGCGGTTGCACCCTGACGCGCTCTGCTCAACGGTGTTGACCAAATGCGATCCGCACTGGGGTAGTTTTTTCCATCCCACTCAAGATCGCATCATTTCTGTGCGCGAGGCGGCAAGAATCCAGTCGTTCCCGGATGATTATGTTTTTACAGGGAATATCACCCAGCAATATGAGCAGATTGGCAATGCGGTTCCGCCTTTGCTGGGTAAGGCAATTGGTGATGAAATAATGAAAATGCTACTTCCGTTTCACTCAAGAAAAATGAGTGAAACGGAAGTAATGGAAACGGCATGATAGTTCCCATAAAGAAAGAAGGATATACATGACATGATAAACCCTCAAACACCAGAGCTTGATGAGGAGCTTGCTAGGCGTATTCGATTAGTTCGACGCGATATGAGCAGTTTACTTTTTCATTTTACTCGCGCATCCGGGGAAGACAAAGCGGCAACTGTCCTCAATAAGATTTTGAGTTCTGAGAAGCTTTTGGGCAACGGTAAGTGGACTGAAGGATTAGATTGTGTTTGTTTCACTGAAGCACCTATTCCCGAATTTACTGCAATATTTTCTCTTATAGAGATTGCCGCCAAACAAGAACACCGACCACGCTACGAGCCTTATGGTATTGCCGTCACGAAGGAGTGGCTTTTTAGTAAAGGTGGTCGCCCCGTGATTTATGAAAAGTACTCTGAATTTCAAAATTATGATAAAAAGTAACTACTCAGGTCTCTCGCTGTAAAGTGTAATTGCCAAAATGGCCCATTCCGCTTATCCTTAGGCCCCATGAACATCCGTATGCCGACCCGAGAAGAAATCCACACCGCCTTCGAGCAAGGAGAAGGGGCTGTGGTGGGGCTTTTCATTGGCGTGGGCAAGCAGTTGGAGGAACTGGCCGGGCAGTTGGAGAAGCAGGCGGCGGCGATAAAGGAGTTACAGGCCCGGCTGGC
>Ga0194049_1000276_pt1 | contig 17671 bp, 35 predicted proteins | sample JunL2225m_MetaG_FD_148665 | JGI IMG/M metagenome (GOLD analysis project Ga0194049, IMG submission 148665) | Anoxic zone freshwater microbial communities from boreal shield lake in IISD Experimental Lakes Area, Ontario, Canada - Jun2016-L224-25m | ecosystem: Environmental > Aquatic > Freshwater >... | reverse complement strand
CCCCACCTGACCCAACTGAATTAGCTGATTATGCTATTATTGGAGCAAAATTTATTAAAGATGGAGCATTGGGGCTAGGTGAATGGACGGTGAAAATGAAAAACAAATTTGGTGATGCAATTGAGCCATTTCTTAAACAAATCAGAAAACAGTCTGATGATCTTATTTCTCAATACGAGAAAGCAAAAGCATCAAAAAAGACCGCCAAAAAAGCGGCAACTGATTCATTGGAATCTGAAATTAAATCTGCAAAAAATTCTATATCAAAAATAGGCAAACCATCTACGGAAATTGAAAAAGAAACTATTGCTAGACTTGAAAAACAAGTTAAGAAAGCTCAATCAAAATTAGATGAAATTAATGCTGGAAAAGTTGAAGACCCAAAGAAGTTGTTAGGCCCAATTTCTGAAAGAGTTGACGAACTTCAAAAACAAAAGTCTGATATTGAAAAAAGCATTAGGGAAATTAAGAGAAAACAATCAGAGCAAGAAAGAACCGCTATCTCTGATCAGAACTTAAAAAACAAAGCAAAAAACCTAGAGCCAGTTGGAGAAAATATTACTCCAAAACAAGCAAAGGTTATTTGGGATTATGCCAAAAAGTTCTACCTTGATAAAGGGCCAATGGATCTTACTGAAATGGTTAATAAGGTTGCTGATGATTTAGGTCTAAAACCAGAGAATATCTTAAAAGCATTTGCTTCGCCAAAAACAATGCGTAAAAAGATTAACAACTTGATTGATGCTCAATATAATAGAGACGTTGCTGTAAAGGCGGCTAAACGTTGGTTAGATGAACAAGAGAAATCTTGGGGAGTGAAAAATTTGGATAAGGCTTTCTCTTTGGCAGTTAAAAGCAAAATCATGGGTCATGGTTCTGCTGCTCCGGGAACTCACGCTCCGAATCTTTTGTTTTCTCATCCTCTTGAATGGCTAAAAACATGGGGTGATGCTTTCAAGTATAGTTTTACAGGAGAAAAAGGAAGAAGGCAGAACTATATTGACAATCAAGAAGTAAAATCTGATCCAAATTTTCATCATGCTCGCCAATATGGATGTGAGGTAGATCCAGATAAAAAACAACTTGGATATGAACATTCTGATTCCGAGAATAAAATAATTAAGGTTTTAAATAAATTTACAGGTGGGCGTGGATATGATTCACTTTTTTCTTTGAGAATGCGTATGTGGAACTCTGTTTGGGATCGTTTGAGCGCAGAAGAAAAAACCCCTGAATTTGGTCATTTTCTTGCCGATTGGGTAAATCATCAAACTGGATTTGCACATGGTGAATACATTTTGGCAAACAATCTTTCAAAATATGTTTTCTTTGCAAAGCCATTGTATAAGTCCAGATGGGGATGGTTGCTTGGTGATCCATTAAATGCTGGTAAGAACTTGGCTAAATGGGCTGCTGGAAAAGCAAGTCCTGCCGAAAAGCTACAAGCCACGGTGGAATTAAGAACCAAAATGAAATTTATGGCTGCTTATGCGACTATGCTTGGATTTAATCAAATGTTACTTCAAGCTACAGGAGGCAACCAAAAGGTTAATTGGACTGATTGGAAAAAGGGAGATTGGTTGGCATTTAAGGGATTTGGATATGAGGGAACTCCCATGTATGCAATGACTAGATTGATTCGATTGCTTGGAAATGAAGTTCATGTTCTTAATCCTTATTCTCAACTTACCTCTTTTGAAAAACTTCAAGGAGGAAGGAAAAATGTATTTGTGAACAATATTCGTGATTATCTTGCTGGTGGATGGAGTCCAGGATTACAAGATATTTTTGCTGTTGTTACTGGAAAAGATTACAGTGGTAATGTAATGCCTTGGTCTAATGAAAAACCAGAACAAGGGGCACATAGATTGACACCTTTTCAAGCCGCTTCAGAGATATTGCTTCCAATACCTATTGCAGAAGCAGTTTCTCAAAAAAAATGGACAGAAGGTGCTGTAAAGGGAATTGCTTCTGGTATTTTTGGTATTCAATTAAGAACTCCAGAAGATGTAGAAAGATTTTCAAATATCAAATCTCATCATCATACATCATCTCGCAGTTCATCGGGGGGTAATTAGTGCTTGATTCCTTTACCTCTTTCAGTAAATCTTTAGTTTCACCAGCAACCACTATGAGCAAAAAATATATCCTGCCAACATCTCTTAAATATCCTTTTGAACAATCCGAGTTCCCCGGTGATCTCAATCTTCGTGAGATTCGGGAACATGGAGAAAAGAACAAATTACCAGAGGTTTCCTTTTACCAAGCTATCGTTATCGCCCTCCTGGAGCAGAGGAACTACTTTGTTGTGGAAGCTATTCGATACGCAAAGGAGTATGGTCAGTTGCCTCAAGTGGAAGAGCAAGATCCAGAGGTAGAAGAGAAAACAGAGTTTCCAGAACTCAAGGTCATTACTTCTGACGAGCCAATAGTGGAAAGATTCCGCAAAAGTTACGAGTAGGTCGTGGCTACCTTCCTCAATATGGGGCGGTATGGGGATATCGTATCGTTCCTCCCTGTACTAAAGAATGAGTTTGATGAGACGGGCACAAAACCTGGCCTCATTGTATCCAAGGATTATGCTGACATCCTAGAGGGTGTTAGCTATGTCAATCCCATTATTTATGATGGGCCATTTGAGGATGTCACGGGAGCGTTAAAGTTTGCCAAGGCATCAGTAGGAGATGTAACTACAACTCAAGTGGTCGGGATTACTGATGTGATCGTTAGCCAAGTATATGGTAACCATGTCGGGCCACAGATTGTCTGTGATTCATTCCAACAAGATAGTTTTAGACTAGCAAGCAAGTTGGATCTCTGGCCTAAACAACCAAAGCTGGTCTTTGATAAGAGGGATGCCAAGAGGGAAAAGAAGCTAGTGAAGGGATTGCCAAAGGATAAGCCTTGGATTGTGGTATCTACTGGTGGTACTTCCTCCCCATTCCAGTATCAAGAATTGCTATGGGAGATCCTAAATAACTCACTTCCAGAGTTCCATATTGTCGATCTCGGTAAGATCAAAGCAGAGAAGTTCTATGATCTCCTTGGCATTATGGATCATCCTAATACCCATGCCATGATTTTGACTGATAGTGGGCCGCTACACCTTGCATACGCCACAGAAAAGCCAGTTCATGCCATTGTCACAGATAGACCCTCCCTGTGGCATGGGACAGCTTGGAGACTATTCTATGCTTCTTATACACGATATAGGCACTTCCCTAGAGATGTGGTTGGCATTCTGGAGAAGATAAGGCGTAAAGAAAAACTTACCATCCTCTATCCAGAGATTGTCCATGTGTATCAGAAGATGCCTTGGGCTACTGGAGATGAGAAGAGGCGTAATGATCTAGCGGCAAAGACATGGGAATCTATTGGTTGTATTGATTTGGGGTTGGATGACAACTGCTTTGTAAGATCATCGGCTGAAGTTATACCTGATGAAACCCGTAGGATACCCATGATTAAGGATATGCTTCGTCTGGCTTGTGCGGGTCGTGATGATGAAACGGTTCTATTACTGACCAATACGGATACTTGTGTAACCAATAACCTAATCCAAAGGCTAGAGGGAGTTCTTCCAGCCTATTCCTATCGTAGAGACTTCAAGAGATTAGATGATGCCCTTCCTTATGATCGCATTAGCGCAGGGGCAAAGTATTCTGGATGTGACTTCTTTTCCATGAGGGTAGGATGGTGGAGGCGCAATCATCATTTATTTCCTGACATGGTATTGGGAAGACACTCATGGGATCGTATCATGAGGGAGTTATTCAAGATATCTAATGGTCGAGAGATTGAAGATATCATCTACCATGAATGGCATCCTTCCTTGTGGGAGGGTGATGGACTGCATAGAGACCCCTCCAACCTACGCAACTGCAAGCTGGCTAGGGAATGGTTGACTGAACGGAAAATGCCGCTGGAGGAGCTAGAAACCCTTAATTATGAGGGTAAGTTCAAGCGTCCCGACTTTAGCAAGTTGAGAACGTAGCGGTAATATCCCACCGCACAGAATCTTCTTCTCCAATAGAAGTAACGATTTTGTAACCTAATTCAATTAATGGATTATAAATATCTGATTTAGAGAATCCTGCCCTAGCAAGCATTTCGGGATATATTTCACAAATAATAATAGGTTTGTGTTTTTTGATTATTTCTTTTGCTCCTTGGATAACAGGAGGTTCATATCCTTCACAATCAATCTTGATTAAAGTAATAGCGGGGAATTTTTTAAAGTAATCGTCAAGTTTTATACTTTTCTTTCCATTCTCATCTAATTTTACTGTGCGAGTTCCAGGGTTCCCATTGAGGGGGTCTTGATTTACTGAAACTGAATCACCGTTCCCAACCGCATCATTGATTGCTCTAATATTGGTGCTGTTCTTAAAAACATTATACTCCATGCAAAAGAACGCATCTTTCTGTGGTTCAAAGGCATAAACTGCTGCTCCTTTTTTGGAAAAGATAAGGGCGGTATCTCCGATAAACCCACCGACATCAATAACTATATCACTAGATTTAAGGGATTTTACTTCTGGAAGGTTGGCAATAGAATGCTCTAGGCATATTGTTCCATGCTTTAATGCCTCTGGAGTAAGATTCTGATCATCCGTAAGACAAATCATTGTCTCGTTAATGCGAGTAATTTTGTATTGGTTCATTTCTTTTCCTTGAATTGCCCTAGCTTGATAGGGTTTTTGGTTTCTTCAAGCCTTTCTGGAGTTACCCACATCTCTATTCCTTTTGGGTGGTATGCCCAGAATCGCTTTGTTTTATCCTCATTCCAAGTTCCTCGTTTAAGTTTCATTGATCTTGTTGGTTGTCTATACTTGGGATAGCCATGATGGGTATCACTGGTTGGTATCGAGGCTCTTGATATGGTTGAGGGAGCGTGGTGACTTGGTAATATGCCCCCGCATCCCTTCCATCTGTTGCTGATAGGTTGGCAACATAGATGGTCTGGGTTTGAGGGACAGGCTGCTGGATGGGAGCGAATGCCGTGTAGATGAGTGCTAGTATCATGATTTTTTCTTGTTGTTAATTGATGACATATGCCAATTTCCCCTAACGATGTCACATTCATAGGCTCGTAACATCCCCATTCCACCAAACCCTTGCTCAAGTCGATGTTTGATAGCTTGGTCACATTTAGAAGATGAGGAATAGGACGACTTTCCGCATCCTTCACACTTCTTTGGCTTCTCTGCTCCCTTGATAAGACCTTGTTCAAAGGCTTCCCTTTTGTTTATGGGTGGCAACTCTGGAGTTTCATACCCCAATTCTTGTAGGATTTTATCTATTGCACTGCTCATTGATTTCTTTTTTTAGTTGTGAAAGATCCCTGGATGTCTTTCGTGCATCTGCCGGGGTTTCCCATGCCATCATAGCGTCACAAATTGAGACGGCACGATTTCTCTGGTCATTAGAACGCTGTAGCTTCTGGTGCATAGTCATTTCTGGCTTGCTATTCTCTACCAAGAATGCCTCAACAAACTCTTTGATTTCTTCATTCATGATTAGGTTATATGATACTGTATGCCGTTCCCCTGATTGGAGGAGGAGTTGGGTATGGTGAATGAGTCGCTTGCGGGATGGGCGTGATTATAGGGCGTGGTGATGGAGATTGTGCTGGAGGCAGAGGCTTAATCGGCTTACCCTTCGGAAGAGTTTCCACAATCACTGGCATTTTGGCTGGTCTGGGTGTGGGCTTTGGTGATGCTGAATGAATCCACAGCCAAATAATTGAAGCGGCAATCATTTGATTTCAGATTTGAGTTCCTCTTTTACTAATAATCGTTCTGAAGCTATGTTCATAACATTATCACATGCTTTAACGTAATTGCCATCATAGGTGTTTGCAACGTGCCAACACGATTCGACTCCAGATTTATACCATTCCACCAACTCCTTGAGCCTTGCGACCTCGTTGGTTTTCTCGGCAAGTTCGCGTTCTAGCTGACGGGCAAATGAAGTTGGCACAATCGGGATTCCTCGTTCTGGCAAAATTAGGTAAGCATCCGTCCGTGGCGTTGGTGTGGTGTCGTAGTTCATTTGATTTCAGCTTTGGGTAGGGTCACAATCGAAGCCTCGTATTAGTTCCTGCTCTTTTGCCATCTACTATCTTCAACCATACTTTTTCTCCGCAGAGTTCTGTATATTCTTCCTTGAGTTCCCTCTCGAGCTGACGGCAAAACTCTAATGGAATGTGATCCATTATATCCCATTCGGGAGTGGGTTCAGCAGTCAAGGAATCCTTGACAATTGGTTTCTCAATTTCAGCTTTGAGTGCCTCTTTAGCGAGTAACTCGCACGCTTCTCTACCTCTGTTGTAAGTTCCATCTGGTCGCTCGGGAGAGGCGATAAGCTCAAGGGCTTGTCGAAGCCTTGCGACCTCTTTGCGTAAAGCGGCCTGTTCTTTCTCTAGCTTTTGGGCGTAATAGTGAGGAGACCAACCAACCAGTTGCTCAAGGTTGTCAAAGACTCCTTCCATAACGAGAAGATGCTCGGCTCTGTTGAGGTGTCGCACTGCTTCCATAATCCTTTCTGTCATTTCTAAATTGTCGCTCATTTGATTTCAGTTTTGAGGTCTTTTAGCTTCTGGAAAACTGGCCACTCCATCCTGCGAACTCCGTAAAACCAACTATTTACGCATTGCTCCACTTCATCCGCAATCTCAATCGCTCGGTCTCGTTGCGACACGGCCTCTGATAACAACACAGCGGCCTTTAATGTAAAATCTTGTTGTTCAACAAGTTTCTCCATTGATTTCACTTGGTTTTCAAGAGAGGCGTTGAGTTCCATCTCAAGCTGACGGCAAAACTCTAATGGAATGTGATCCATTATATCCCATTCGTGATCTTTATATTCAGCGTCTGTTCTTGGTGTGTCACTCATATGATTACCTCAATAGCGGAATTTACAAGATCATGGATCTTTAGGCTTTTGCCTAGCGAGTTGAGGAGATGGATCTCACTCAATACATTCTCTAGGTATGATAGCTTGCTATTTAGTCTGCTTATCTCCTGACAAAGAGACTCCTTCTCTCGGTCAAGACAATTTTGTTCGTCTTCGTTGTATATGTTGGTCATGGTTTTAGGGTTGCTAGGTATTTTCTCTGTACTGGTTCAATGTCTTCTTGGAAAGAAGAATCAATGAATTGCGGGGGATAACCCTCCTCAATCTTCCAAGCTCGATACGCATCAGGATCTACGCTGGCGGTAGCCCCTTTGAATATCGGCTTCTGGATTTTTTGGGAAAGAACGGAGTAGTCTATTCCCTCGTCCTCCCATCGGCCTTGGTTGAGCCAAGTGCTAGGGTTGGGAATAAACTTTCCTCCTTCCTTCTGCCAATCAGGAGATGCTATGCTTTTCTTGAGTGCCTCAATGATGATCTCTATTGCCGGGAACTTCTTCCGCTTCCAGATGTCGTGACAATAGCCTTTTCCCGTCTTTCTAGGGTAAGCCTTCCAGAATATCTCAAAGTCGCTTTTACGGGCATTCTGGGGCGAATATGACTGACCACAACAGGGACAGAGTTCAGAATTGCTCATAAACCCACTCCTTTTTCTTAAGTTGAACTGCTGTGAAGGTAAACCAAGGATGATTTTCAGCAGCGACCTTTAACTTAATCCTACCCGCTTGATGCCAAAATCCTTTAATTTCTATGAATGAAATAAGCCCATCTTTATCAATCACAAGGAAATCAGGAGTGTAGGTTGTCCTGTCTGCCAGCCTTAAAGCCATAGCCTCAAACTGCCAGTGGTGGATCTCCCCTGATAGTTTCCTAGCCTCAAGAACCTTGGAGTATGCCTCTTCGGTCTTATTCATCTTGCCAGCAACTCGCCTGGTTGTATTCCCCTTCGCTTTAAAGTGTCTCATCGTATGCAGATTTTTTGCACTTGAAAATCCCTTCAAGTCCCGTTTCTTGCTTCATAATTAATCTGCTATATGCCGCACGAAAATCGTTGGAGAGTTTATACTCCTCCTGTGATTCTGTTGTCATGTAATAATTCCAGCGCAGAACTTCGTAAAGCATCCCGATACCAACTACGGCATCTGGACGCTTCTCACGGAACTTTCTAGCAAGTTGCACAAGGTTCTTATAAACATGAGGGTTGTTGTGATGGAACCTCTCAAACCTTGATGCCATATCATCAAAGATCTCCTCCTCAATGGGTGAGAAGTCAAAATCAAATTGATCACTCATTTATTTGGAAAGTTGATTTTTGTTTTGTCTACCATTCCAATGACATCCAAGTTGGAATAAGATCGCTGAACTGATCTCACTCCAGCATCAAAGGCTTCCTTTACCCGATCCTCAACTGAAGGAGGTTGATTCCCTTCAGCGAGATAACGGATATGCTCACCATCCCAATATCCTTGCGCTTCTTTTGAGTAGCTCATTTTAGTAATCCTGCTTCATCAACTGCCTTTTCCATCAGTTGATTAAAAAGCCTATTAAACTTGTTGAAATCGAGTGACCCATTCTCCCTGCGAGACATTGCTCTTGCCTCATATTCAGCGTCATCAATTAACTCGTTTCTAGCTTTGACATACTTGCAGCAGTGATATTCCGGGACGATAGAGTAACGCTCGGAACAGTAGCAGTGTCGTTCATTCATTGTGGTTGCGTGGTTGCGTAATTAGGTCAGATCAAAAAGGGATCTCTTCGCTATCCTCTTCTTGCTGTTGAACAACAGGCTTTGGACGATTCTGGAACGCTGGTGCTGCCTTGATTTTTTCAACGAACTTGGAGGGGAAGACTGTATCCTGCTGTTCCTTGATTTTGTAGTTACCAAGGATCTCGGATTTGATCCCGGCATCACGCTGCTCCTTGGTGAGGGAGTGCTTGACTGAACCATCGTTGTCATACTGATCCTTACCATCTCGGTTAGGCCAGCAGATGAGGTTAAGATAGGATGCTTTTGTCCCATCCTTCTTGGTGACTGACTTGAGGAGTGACTTGTCTATCTTTGTTACGTCTAATGATATTGTAAATGACATGGTGATATTATTTAGCTTGTTGTTTTGTTTTATGGTTTGACTGACATCTGTTGATCTTCATTCGGAAAGATGAATCCCTCATTCAGAAGATATTCCATGACTTTTTTGGCTTGATAAATGTTTGATGGCTTGCTGTCAGTGGGCATTGCTTTGAAATTCCCATCTGATTTTGTAATAATGAGCCAATCACGCCCCCGGTATTTGATGCCAAGAGCATATTCTTCATCAATTCCGTTTGATGGAAGGTTCACTGGTTGTGGTCTCGATGAGCCATCCAAGGGCATCTTCGAATTGCTGCTTGGCATCCTTACCTTTGATGCCTCTGACCTTTGCATAGACTCTTTCAAGAGATGCAACTGAAATCTTTGAGCAAGCAAGTATATCACTTTGTTCAACCACGCCAGAAAGTGCAGAAATAACAGCAAGAGCATCGTTGACACTCCTTGTTTTACGCCCTTCTGTTAGTGTTCGTCCAGCGAATTGTTGCCCCGCCATCATGCGAGCCTTCATCTCCTTCCTGACTTCCTCGATGAAGTCCAAAACAACCTCTGCTTTCTCATCAATAGCTAGGATTTCTTCGTTGGAGAGTTGGGGAACAACGGCCTTTGAGACCACTTCTAGTTCCTTATGCACCCCACGAACCTGTGGACAAATGCTTTTAGCACGACACCACTTGCAAGCATCTGGACTAGGAGTTCTGACAGCATCATGCTTTTGGGAAGCAGTAACGATGCCATAGATTTCCTGCTCTGCCTTGACTAGATCCTCCTCGTCGTATTGGGCAATCGTCTTTGGCCCCGCCATTGGCTGAATGATGGCAACAAGGATTGTCTTGAGTTGGGGTAATGCCTTCTTGACTAGGACGGCATAAGCTCGGAGTTGGTAGTTTTCAGCGGCTCCTGATTGAGCTACACGACCTGTCTTGTAATCGGTGACAACTGCTGTGTCATCACCAAAGAAGTCAATGCGGTCAATAGCTCCAGAGAAGAGATCATCATACCAGAATCGCTTCTCAATGACCTCCCTCGTTCTCTCACCTAGATCCAACTGACCGATCATCTCGCTGAATTGGGACAGACACCTTGTAGCGATGTCTTGCCCGTCTTCAGTAAGTGACTCAAAGGGTTTAGTTCCCGCTAGGACGGCATGAATATCCGTTCCTAGTGCCATATATTTATTCTCTTCTTGTTCTGGCAGCGTGGATTCTAGGTTCCAAGAGCCAGGACAAAGGGCAAGTCGAGAGAACCCGCTTGCTGATGGTTTTCCGTTGCGCTCGTCCATATTATTTTTTAATATGTGCGGCTCTGTAAGCAAAAAGCAATTTTTCTGCTGGACTGTATTTATACTCTTGGATCTTTGTTTTTTGGGTTTTCATGTTACTTAATAATGGTTGCTATTTTTTCAAGGATTCCAGAGTCATTCAGTTTGCTTAAACGCTCGCAAACATCTGCAAACTGCTCCAGTTTCTTCAATTCAATTTCCCTTTGAGGGTCATTTGAAAACTTCGCAAAAGAATCAAACAATGCCATCATTTGTTTTGTTTCTAATTCAGCAGATATTTTCTTCTGTCGTATGGAGTTTATATATACTTGGACTGATTCCGAATAATCAATCCATGCAACTTTAATGCAATCAGCCAAAACATCCATTGCTTCTCTTGCGGATTTTGCTCTTTCAACCATTGTCTCTGTATCTGTAAGGCTTTTCTCAAACCTTTTGGTTGATTCATTAACTACCTTTACTGACAAGTCCTTTTCGTGTTGTTCTTGTAAAGATTTGTTTATTGTTTCAACAGGAATGTTTCTTATTGTGTTATTGTCGGAAAATGTTGTTCCCATATTATTTTTTGTGTTTGATTGTGGTTTTGGTTACAAGCATTAGAGTGCTGGTTTGAATGCTAGAACGTCATCAAACTTCTCAACGAGTCGGGCAATTACCTTGGGGTTGACTTCCTTTAGGCGAACGCTCCGATCCTTGATCGCTTTTTTAGCGATAAGGAACTCAATGACATGAGCATCTTCAATCCCGGCATCCCACATCAAGGATGAGAGTGTAGTCAGAGGGTCTTGTTCCCCTGCTGCTTTCATGCTGGCCTCTACAAGTCCCGCAACGTCCACAGGAGGCTTCTCCTGCTTCGCTTTGGGTGCTTCTGCCTTGATGACAGGCTTCTGAACTGCTGGCTTGCTGGCAAGCTCCCCATCATCATCATCGTCGGCTGTGATGCCAAGGATGGACGAGATGGCGTAGCGTTTTGCGTAAGTCAAGGCCGATCCAACCCCCTGTGCTGTCTGATCCTTGATAGGCAAGAGAAGAGTTGATTCCCTTGTCTCTCCTGATGAGTGGATTATCCTTGTCACGACTCCCGCCTTGCCATCTTCAAAGATGGGTTCTTGGGAGATTCCAAGGTTGTTTGCGGCTAATACCGGACGAACATCGTCCAGAATAGCATCTAGTGATGCGTAGCGGTTACGGAAATGAGGATTAACCGCATTCTTTGCTACGTTGCGTAATTCTCCAAGTGCCTTGACAAATGAAGCGTTGAGTTGACTTTCTTGTGTGGTTGCATTTATGTTCATGTAGTTGGGTGCTTGCGTGGTTGCTGCTCCTGGTAGCTCCTAGAGGGTTGTTCATGTCCCTCTAGGAGCATTAGGAAGTTTTACTTCTTCTTGCCCTTCATCATGGGCTTCTTGCCTTTTGTTACTGGCGTTGTTGCTTCTGATTTGATCGACTTCCGCTTTGCTGGTGTCAGCTTACGAGTTTTGATCAAAGTCTCATTAGGGAGTGCCTTGACTTGAAGGGGTTTAAACATCCCTTTCATGCGCTCAAAGAGTTCTTTCATCGGTTAGTTAAACAGCAGGGGTCTCGGTAACACCCGATACAGGCTGTTGGTTCTGGCAAGGGGCGGTAGAACACTCCTCCTTGTTGATAAGTGCTTCGATCTCCAAGAGACGTCCCTGACTGATGTGACCGAGCTTGTTTGCTACTCCCTGTGCGATTTCGTTTAGTTCTGCTAGTGTGTGTGACATGGTTGTTGTTTTTGTTTGGTTCTCGCTCGGCGTTATTGCTGATCGAAAAATGTGTTTTCATTTAGTGACATTTCCAAGCTCTTAAAGCCTTGTTGACTCGGCTGTCGGGATCTTTAGCGGTCTTTGCGCTCGTAAGCTTGCTCTTGAGTCCCTTCATCCTGGCACAGAATGAAGCCTTGCGACCTGATTCTGCCTTGGTCTTGGGATTAGGTGCTGGTGCTTTTAAATGTCCCCCGTGAGCCTTGTTGTAGGAAGCACGACCAGCAGCGTTCAATCCCCCCTTGGGATTCTGTCCAGCTTTAGTCTGCCATTTCTCTGATGCCATAATTATTTCTTCTTTGCGGTTTTCTTTGAATCACGGAATGCCTTTGCAGTAGGTGCGCCTTTGCTTCCTACCTTCCTCATCTTTTCGCCTGATCCAGCGGCAATGCGTTCCTGCTTTTTGTGAATGTTGCTATAAAGTCCGGGTTTCATTTGGGCATTGTTAGAACAGCGAGAACGACAAGTCCAGAAAGAAGGATCAATGTGGCGATTGTTGTAGTAGGGTGGCTCATATTATTTTTGGTTGAAGTAATCCTCAAAGACTCCAACGGCAAAGCTGCTCATAGATCGACGCTGTGCTTTAGCGGCATCTGCTACCTTGTTTTTTAGCGGGACGGGAACGTATAGGCCAAGGAATGCGGAAGTCTTGGTTTCGGTTAAGACGGGAGCAATAGGCTCGGCGGCGGTGGGTTCGGCTTCGATTGTGGTTGGTTCGGTTGTCATGGTTGTATTAGTTAGAAGTGGTGACTATTGCATTTGTTTTCGTTTCTTGCAAATCTTTTTTTGCAGGAAGTGACGATCTATATTTTGGTAAGTAAAAATTCCAGTTGTAGTTTCGGAAAAGTTTTAAGAGGAAAGGAGTCCAATCCAAGTTGGGGCGGTCGCCGTTATAGGTTGTGTATTTCATACCTCGCACTCAAATTCCTGATCTGGCTCACACTCGGCGGTGACATCCTCAAGGTCAACGTCCTGTCCGCATCTGGGACACTCACCGGGGTCAACCTCTGCGTCTTGTCCGGGGTCATATAGTTCTACAGGCCCGTATTGTCCTGATGCTGGTTGCTCTGGTGAGAATGAGACTTCAAACTCAAACTCACACTCATCGTTCTTGCAAGTGTAATCGGTTTTCATGTTTGCGGCGGTGTTGTGGTTGCTGGTTCAGTTTATCCCGAACATTGCGTCGAGATGGCGATCTGTGGTTGACTCCTTGATCCTTTCAGAATCTTTATAGGATTGCAATCTCTTTTTTAGAATAATCAAGTCGGCGGCGATCTCTCTTGCCCTAGCGGTGCTAATCTGAATGGTATCTAGTTTGTGATGATGTGAGGTTTGTATCAAGTTGTAGAACAGGGGTTCGATGCTGGCTACAATTCTCTGCGTTTCAGTTATCAGGTCGGCGGCGGTGGTTTTAGTGGTCATGGTTTAATTTTGGTGGTTAGGTTGTCTGTTCTGCGTCCCGCTGTTTTTATTTCCAGCGGTTTTTCTATCCCGTCCCAGAGTTCCTGGAGTTGGGTGAAATTAGTTTTATCTGTAGGGTTTCCTCTATGACGCACAATTTTTAGGGGAAACTCATGAGGTCGTAGGGGATCAAGTTTTTTAGTGCAAGGGTTTTCTGATCGGCTTATGTAAAGATCAGACCAAAAGGTAGGTTTCCAATCTTTTGATTGGGTAATGGGTATTTTCTTTGTGGGAAGTATTGTAGGTGACCTTTTATCGCTTTTATCGCTTATCCGCATGATCGGCGGCGGTGGTTTGGGTGGAGATTCAATAAATTCTTCGTTCTGCTTAATCATGGTCATGAGCTTGTATATGATTTTTTCAAGCGTTTCCATAGTCGGCGGCGGTGATTAGATTAAGGCTCGACGGATTCCGGCAAGGTAGAATCTCCATGCCTTCGGCCTTCGGATCATGCAGACAAGGTGAAGGCTAATCTGTGATGTTTTACTCATAGTCTGCGGCGGTTAGTTGTTTAAGGTTTGCTGAATTTCTTTTATCTCCCGGTCAATAGCGTCACAAGTTGCAATAATGCGCTCTAATGAGGCTAGGATCGGGTTGATACTGGGTGCGTCCCATGTTTCAACTATGGAAAGATCGACGGTTATAGGCTCGGCGGCGGTGGGTTGTTCGGTTGTCATGATGTTATTTGGTTACTGGCGTGTCCCCTGCTGAATTGATCCCGGTCTGACAATGCGTTCCATTGCAGGGTTTCAACCTCCATTTTTATTTGTTCCATGTTTTTTATTCTTTGGTTTATTATTTTTATTCTTTTCCCGTTTTTTGCGTTGTCGTTAAAATTAAAGGGATTTTGATTGACAAGTTTTCTTGCATGTTCTGTTTTAACTACAAGCCGAAGCAGTCTCCCATAGTTTTTCGATAAGTTCTGTCTTCTCTGAATAGGAAAGGACAGATAATCCAAGTATTTTTTCGTCGGCGGTGCATAGTGCGAAAGAATACCAAAATCCTTTTTCGGCATTCGTTGCAGACACCAAGAGAATTTCACCATGTTTATTTTTGACAAGCGAGGCAAAGAGTTTCCCCGATAAATCAAAGAATCTGATTTGATTTTTTAATTTCTTAAATGTTCCCGATGCGGTGCGTCCGTTTATTGGATTGAAAAGTGTTGCGGTTGCGGATGCGGATTTATTGCAGAAATAAATTCCAGATGTTATTTCAAGGGTTTTCATTTTTCCCAGGGTGCGGTTGAGTTTCTGTTTTCGTGCGCTTTTTTGAGTTTGCGGCGGTTTTCTTCTGCAACTTTCTGGCAATAATCTTGCCATTCTTGCTGCGTCAAATCTTCTTCAATGTATGTGATTGTATAGGCGGCGGCGGGTTCAGTTGTGGTCATGGTGTTTTTTTGTTTTGGTGTTGTTGTTGTTTTTTATGGTAGTTATTTTTTTATCATGTTAGATATCATGGAAAGTTTCACATGATCGTAGTCTTTTCCGCTTATTAGTTCCAGGATGTTATCCATTAGTTTTATCGCATCGTCGCAAGCATCGGCGGCCAATGCTTCTCCGTTGCATTCTGGGTCATCGTTGTATTGCTCATACTCTCGGAGCATTACGGCGGCGGCGGTTTCTTTTGTGGTCATAGTGGTTTGTTAACATATGCTTTGCATAGTTCCACAAATCGATCTTCCTGTGCCTGTTTCCAATCTGCTTCGTCTTGCCAAGTTTCAAAGCCCTCTTCAGGTTTCGGCATCTCCTGATTAACCTGTTCTCTGATTTCGTCGTTTATTTCGTCTGGTGTTCTCATGTTGTTTTGTTTTGGTGTTATCCTGGGCTGAATTGCTCAGGCTACTTCCCACCCCGAAAGATGGGAAGTGTGCCTAGTCAATTAAGGGGAATGGGATCCATCGAATAAACGGCGGGAATGCTTCTTCCCATGTAAATGTGAGCCAGGCGAATAAAAGCGGGTTTTCTTTTTTCGTTCTCCTTGGTGAAGTTTATCCTTTGCCAAGTTTCCCCTTGAAAGTCTGCAATCATCACAGCTCGGAAGCCGTCTTTTGTATGCTTGCAAACCGAAAAGGAGAACGTGCGACCTTTGGGACTAATGAAATCACAACCGACAATCGGAATAAGTTTTTCTCTCATATTTTTAGGATTTGAAAAGGCAAGCGAACGTTAAGAATATGAACGCCTCAACAAAAAGAATGCCTAGAACATTAAGTATAAGGGTTTTCATGTTATTTTATGAGTTCAAGAAATTCTGCCATTGTCACGGGTTCGCTTGTCTCTTCAAAGATTGCGGTGGAGAACTCCCGAAAGCCCCTAAAGGTGTCGGCGTATTTTCCCGACACCTTGCAGCGTCTGTGACTGTATTCCTCCCCGACAAGAAAAGCCCCTGCTTGTTGGAACGCTGGCGGAACGCATCCAAGCATTTCCCAAAATCTCTCTTCTGTTGTAGTTTTCCAAGTTGTCATTTTTTTACTCCTTTAAGGTTAGAGGGCTTATAAATAAGATAGGAGTCTTGCGCATTCTTTCGCCGTGCAAACGGCCCCCGCAAGAGATAAGAAGTCGCCCGCCGCTTGCATTTTTAAGGCAATCTCTCTTTTGAGTTCGGGACTCAAGAAAATAGAATCCCACTTCTTCAAAGGAATATCGTTGAGGTTAGGGTCAGTTGACGCTTTCACCGCATCAATTCCAATTTTGCTCTTCACCGCTTGAATCAATGAGGGCGTGATGAATTGTTGATAATACTCGGAAAAGGTAACTTTTCCGTTGATATACTCCGAGCGTGTTTTCATGTTTTTTTTGTTGTTGGTGTTGATTGTGATCGCTTCCAGGGCCAGTATTTAAGCGGTTCTGTTGTCAATCACTGAGAACAAGATACCATCTTTTTAGATTCTTGCAAGATATATTTACAGGTAGGATGATCTTTTTTTTCATGGAGTAGAGAAAATAGTGTTGACACGTTTTTCAAGCGGTCATTATACTCAATTCGGCGTAGCCACTTCTTTATATAGGTTGCACTCTAGAGTATATAGGTTCAGAGATTGTCCTCTCTTCTTCTTAACGCCTCCAATTAGAGAACGTCCATCACTGATTACGATCAGAATCACCGTCTCCCGGCTTCGCCTCGGACGATACGGATCAGGAGCACGACGAGGGGGTAAAACTGGAAAGGTTGACTATGAAGATGAGACTATGTAAAACTCTGGAAAATGAACAAGAAAAAGACGCTATCTTCCAATAGCTTAAACCCTCGTCAATTAGCTTATGCAACCTTAAGAGCAAAGGGAACGAACAAGGCCCAATCCTACCTTCAGGCGGGGTATAAAGCTAATACCATAGAACAAGCCGGATCGGGAGCGTATAAACTAGAACAAGATCCAAGAGTCTCACAATATATCTCCACTCTCAAGGAATCTTCCTTTCTAAAAGAAGCTCTATCAGTCGCAGAAAAGCGAGCCTTCCTGGCTGCAACCGTTCGAGCCAACCCTCTAGATCCTGATTTACCTGGTCACTTGATCCAAGAGGCCCGCACAGAAGTTGACCCTGCCGGTAATGTTAAAAAGGTTATCAAATTACCTAGCAAACTTGAAGCAATTAACATAGATAACAAGATGGCCGGTGATAACTATGCCGACAGAGCCGGGAGCGAGATAGTCAATCCGTTCCTGGCTATCGTGAGCTTGTTTTCCAATCAACCCGGCACGTTGCCAGCGATGCCAGTGCGCCCGGTTATAGAGGCGGAGATTGTCCCATGATCTAGGGGTATGATCTACCTACCTAGTCCATCAAAGTGACTATACGGGGATTCTCGAAAGAGATTATCTTGATGTTATTGATGCTTGCCTAGAGTAGCAGGGGAGCTAGGAGAAAAGCCGGGGAGGGGTGATGATAAAAGCATTCTTCTAGGGTATCTGCTCGGGTGGTGGGGTAGGGTATGCACGCCTGGCGTGGGGGCGGTCGTATACGATACTCCCCAATGAAAAAATATCAGTATCTGGAAACTTTCCCTTCTTTTAGTTTCTTTTCATACACATTGGATTGCAGGAAGTGAAATGTATTGTATAGGTGCTTGACGAGGTAAATGGAGTGGTTATAGTTTTGGAACTATGGACAAAGGCGATCTACTTATTACGTTACTGAATGC
>Ga0194049_1000271_pt1 | contig 17759 bp, 17 predicted proteins | sample JunL2225m_MetaG_FD_148665 | JGI IMG/M metagenome (GOLD analysis project Ga0194049, IMG submission 148665) | Anoxic zone freshwater microbial communities from boreal shield lake in IISD Experimental Lakes Area, Ontario, Canada - Jun2016-L224-25m | ecosystem: Environmental > Aquatic > Freshwater >... | reverse complement strand
TCCGGCTGTTGCGTGGTGACCTGATCACCACCCTCCAAGAGGAGTTCATTGTCATGGCGCGCTCGAAAGGGCTGTCGAATCGTTACATCATGTGGCGGCATGCCCTTCGGCCCTCCTCGCTCTCACTGCTCGCAGCCGCAGGACTGAACATCGGCGGCCTCGTGGCCGGTGCCTTCGTGGTCGAGTTCCTTCTGGCCATTCCGGGTCTCGGTTATGCGCTGGTCAACTCAATCCAGCAGGTTGACTACCTCGCCGTTCAGGGTGTCACCCTGTTCGTGGCGGTCGTCGTCGTCGTCCTGAACTTCATCATCGACTTCCTGTTCACTATCGTCGACCCGAGGATTGCCCGTGAGTAGCACCACCGATGCCGTTTCATCATCGGCAACCGAGTCCAGCGTTGGGGTTTCCGGCGCACCCAAGAAGAGAAAGAGGAAGGCGCTCGGGACGATCTTTTGGATCTCGATCTGCTGGATCGGTGTCGTGTTCCTGCTCGCCATCGTGGCCTCATGGATCGGACTCGACGATCCCAACAACGGGGACTTCTCGCTGATCAACTCCAGTCCTTCGTGGGCCCATCCCTTTGGAACCGACGATCTCGGGCGCGACATCCTCAGCAGGGTGATCTATGGGGCACGGGTCTCCCTGATCGTTGGATTCGGCGCCATGGGCATCGGAATGAGCATTGGCGGCACACTCGGCATGATCGCCGCGTACCGTCGAGGCGCCGTCGACACGCTGGTCTCAGCTGCGTCCTACGTGATGCTCGCGTTCCCTGCGCTGGTCGCCGTGATCGCCATCGTGGCCTTCTGGGGTCACGACATCTGGAAGATCACGATTATCGTCGGCGTCGCCAGTACCCCATTGGTCTACCGGGTCATCCGAGCAGCCACCCTGTCCTACGCGACGCGAGAGTTTGTGACCGCTGCGAAGGCGCAGGGGGCCACCGATACTCGAATCCTGAGTCGCGAGCTGCTCCCAAATGTGCTCCCCACCGTTATCTCGTACTTCCTCATCGGCGTGGCGACCGTCATCATCCTCGAAGGCGCGCTCGCCTTCTTGGGCCTCAGCGTGCCGGCTCCGACGGCATCGTGGGGCAACATGATCAACGAGTCGAGGACCTACTTGAGCGATAACCCGTGGCTTGCACTCTTCCCCTCTATGGCGATGTTCCTTTTCCTGATTGCCCTCAACCTTGTGGGCGACGCCCTCCGTCAGTCCTTCGACGCCCAGGAGTCCAAGCTGTGAGTAATGAGCAGTCCTCAATCGCGTTCCCTTCGACCGAAGAGCTCTCGGGGCCCCTGCTGAGGGTCAAGGACCTCCGCACCACCTTCTCGACCCCGCGAGGATCGCTGACTGCTGTCGACGGTGTTTCTTTCGAGCTCGGACGCGGCGAGACCCTTGGCATCGTCGGAGAATCAGGTTCGGGCAAGACCGTGCTCGCCCGATCGGTCATGGGACTGCTGCCCCGCTCCAACACGACTCAGACCGGCTCAATCCTGTTTGAAGAGACCGAGATCGTCGGCGCACAAGAAGCAACGCTCCGAGAAATCTGGGGCGCCAAGATTGCCATGGTGTTCCAAGACCCCATGACCTCCCTCAACCCGGTCGTGCGGATTCAGCGCCAGATTACTGAGTCACTCCGTCTCCACACCTCAATGGACCGGGCAGAGGCCAAGGCAACGGCCATCTCACTGCTCAGTCAGGTTGGAATCCCCTCCCCCGCCGAGAGAGTGCGCGCCTATCCGTTCCAGCTCTCCGGCGGCATGCGCCAACGGGTGACGATTGCCATCGCCCTGGCTTGCTCACCCCGACTACTGCTGGCAGACGAGCCCACTACCGGCCTCGACGTAACGGTCCAAGCCCAGATTCTCGACCTTCTCTCGTCGCTGCAGTCGGCCCGTCAAATGGCGGTGATCTTGGTCACTCACGACCTCGGAGTCGTAGCCACACGGACCGATCGAATCGCTGTGATGTACGCAGGCCATATCGTTGAGATGGCCTCCACTAAGCGACTGTTTGCGAGCATGGCCATGCCCTACACGCAGGCACTCCTTCGTTCGACCCCTCGGATCTCCCAGCCGAGCCACACGAGGCTGATCGCCATCGATGGTCGGCCACCGGACCTCATCAATCCCCCGTCGGGATGTGCGTTCGCACCTCGTTGCACTTATGCAACCGATCAGTGCCGAAGCGAGAGGCCGCCACTGCGCACCGCCGCTGAAGACCCCACTCACCTCTTCGCGTGCTGGAATCCCCTCCAGACCGGTAACGCTGGGTCCATCACCACCGCCAAGGGAGAGAACTGATGTCGGCTGAGACCGCACCGCTGCTGAGTGTCAAGGACCTGACCGTCAGCTTCAAGAAGGGTCGTCAGGTCGTTCAGGCTGTCGCCGGAATCTCCTTCGATGTCTACGAAGGTGAGACCCTCGGACTGGTCGGAGAGTCGGGTTGTGGCAAGTCGACCACCGGTCGAGCGATCGTACGCATCGAGGAGCCCACGTCGGGTGAAGTACTGGTTGCAGGAAAACGGCTGACGGGCCTCGGGCGAGGCGAGTTGCGGCGTGCCCGCACCTCGATACAGATGATCTTCCAAGACCCTGTCTCGTCCCTGAATCCACGTCGACGAGTGAACGATATCGTCGCCGAACCGATCGACATTTGGAAGACCGAGACAGGTGACCAACGGGCTGCCACCGTCCGAGAGATGCTCGAAGCAGTGGGCCTTGACCCAGACGTTGCAGGGGATCGCTATCCCCGGGAATTTTCCGGGGGACAATGCCAGCGAATCAGTATTGCTCGCGCATTGGTCATGAAGCCCAAGGTGCTGATCTGTGACGAGATGGTCTCGGCGCTTGACGTCTCGGTCCAAGCGCAGATCCTCAATCTCGTGGAGGACCTCAAGGCCAAGTACGGACTGACCCTCGTCTTCATCGCCCACGACCTAGCCGTCGTGAAGAACGTCAGCGATCGCGTGGCCGTGATGTACCTCGGTCGTCTTTGCGAAGTGGCCCCGTCTGACGACCTCTACGCACTTCCAGCGCATCCCTATACGCAGGCGCTGCTCTCTGCAGTGGTCGAGCCAGACCCTGAAAAGGCCACGACCCATGTCACACTGACTGGTGAGCCCCCGAGCCCGATCAACCCGCCCACAGGCTGCCGCTTCCGGACCCGCTGCCCCAGCGCCCAAGAGCGGTGCTCGTCAGAGGTCCCCGAGCTGCGGGAAATCGCACCCCGGCACCAAGTGGCCTGTCACTTCCCGACGCTGCGCCCGTAGCGTCATCGCAATGGCCTCGCGAGGCTGAACACGATGTGGTGAGCGAAGAGACCAACAACGAAGCCCCGTCACCCGTGAAGGCGACGGGGCTTCGTTGAAGCATTTGAGGATGCGGAAGTTACGCCTCGGGGACTGACTCCTCCGCGAGCGCAACCTCGTCGACAACAACCTCGGTCTCGGCGTCTGCCACTTCCTCAGTGACGACCTCGACCCCAGTGGTTCCAGCCTCGGCTGCCGGAGCGACCGCCTGAGCCTCTGCGGCGTAGTCGGCCCACGCGGCCTGAGCCTCAGTCTCTGGGGTGAACTCGGACTCCGAGTAGTCGAAGCCGATGTAGTTACCCTCTTCGTCGTACGCGTGCTCGCCGAAGGCCTCACGGTACTCCTCGGAGACCTCGCCTCCGTCGGCGGCCTGCTTGATCGACAGGCTGATTCGACGACGCTGGAGGTCGATCTCGATGATCTTGACCCACAGCTCCTCGCCGGGCGTGACGACTTGCTCGGGCAGGTCGACGTGGTGTGCGGCCATCTCCGAGATGTGCACGAGGCCTTCGATGCCGTCGCCCACCTGGACGAAGGCGCCGAACGGCACCAACTTGGTGATTCGGCCGTACACCAGCTGACCTTCCTGGTGGCTATCGGCGAACTGCTGCCACGGGTCGGCTTGGGTGTTCTTGAGCGACAGGCTGATGCGCTCCTTGTCGAGGTCCACGTCGAGAACCTCGACCTCGACCTCGTCACCCACGGTGACGACGGACGATGGGTGCTCGACGTGCTTCCAGCTCAGCTCGGACACGTGAATGAGTCCGTCCATCCCTCCGAGGTCCACGAACGCCCCGAAGTTCACGACCGACGAGATGACTCCCTTGCGTCGCTCACCTGGCTTGAGGTTATTGAGGAAGTCGCCTCGCTGCTCCTTCTGGGTCTCCTCGAGCCATGCTCGACGTGACAGCACCACGTTGTTGCGGTTCCGGTCGAGCTCGATGATCTTGGCCTCGATGTTCTGACCAATGTACGGCTCGAGTTCACGCACACGACGCAACTCGACGAGCGAGGCAGGCAGGAATCCACGCAGGCCGATGTCCACGATGAGGCCACCCTTGACCACCTCGATGACTGGGCCGCTGACGATCCCGTCCTCGTCCTTGACCTTCTCGATGTCAGTCCATGCACGCTCGTACTGCGCCCGCTTCTTGGACAGGATGAGTCGGCCTTCCTTGTCCTCCTTTTGGAGCACAAGCGCCTCGACGGCTTCGCCGAGCGAGACGATCTCTGCCGGGTCGACGTCGTTGCGGATGGAGAGCTCTCGCACGGGAATCACACCCTCGGACTTGTAGCCGATGTCAAGAAGCACCTCATCGCGGTCGATCTTGACGACCTTCCCCTTGACAAGGTCGCCGTCGTCGAACTCGATGATGGAGGTGACCATCGCGCTGTCGAGCTCTGGGGCACCGAGATCGTCTTCGACGATGATGCGGGGAATGTAGTTACCTTCTGCGTCGAAGGTACCCATCGCCTCGGTAGAGAGGGGGGAGAACAGGTCAGCCATATTCAGCTCACGTCCTGGGGTGATCGCGCTGGGATCTGCTCGTGAATAGGACCCGGTCTCCAGCGCAGACCGGGACCGTCAGGCTATCACCCAGCGAGCAAGGGTTATCCCTTTGCTGCACCCCAACTTGTCCCCCACGCCAGCGAGACCTTGAGCGGCACGGCCAGCGAGGCTGCGCCCATGAGTTCTTCGAGTGTGGCCGTCTCGACGCGTGCGTGCTCCTCGGGTGGTGCCTCGACGAGAACCTCGTCATGAATCTGGAGCACGATTCGGGCCTCAAGGCCCTCCCGAATGAGTCGATCATCGAGTCGAACCAGGGCCACCTTGAAGATGTCGGCGGCGAGGCCCTGGATTCCAGCATTCATAGCCTGGCGTTCCGCGGCCGCACGCACCGCTCCATTCTTGGCGTCGAGATCTCTAAGTGGCCTGATCCGACCCAACTCGGTCCTCGTCTGAAGCGTCTCTCGTGCCTCGATCACCGCCTGATCCATGTAGCTGCGCAGCCCCGGGAATGCTGCGAAGTAGCGATCCATAATCTCCCTCGCCTCGGCGACGTTGCCACCAAGGCGCTGAGCGAGGCCAAAGGCCTCCATTCCATAGGCCAGCCCGTACGAGACCATCTTTGCCCGCTCGCGCTGCTCAGGGGTGACGTGCTCGGTGGTGATCCCATAGACGCTGGCGGCGATCGAACGATGGATGTCCTCTTCCGTAGAGAAGGCCGCCAGCAAGCCTTCATCACCCGACAGGTGCGCAATGACCCGGAGTTCCACTTGGTCGTAGTCGGCTGCGAGCAGCGACCAGCCACTCGTTGGGATGAACGCCCTGCGGAATCGCCGACCCTCCTGCGACCGAACGGGGATGTTGTGCAGGTTCGGCCGCTCAGAACTGAGCCGGCCGGTGCGTGCCACGGTCTGGCGGAATGTGGCATGAATCCGCCCGTCGGGAGCAACTTCTGCCAGTAGCGACTCGCCATAGGTCGAACGGAGTTTCTCAATCTCCCGGTAGTCCAGGATCGCTTCGATGATCGGATGCTCGCCTCGGAGGGCTTCGAGGACTGAGGCATTCGTCGAATACCCGGTCTTGGTCTTCTTGCCGCGGGTCAATCCCAGTTCGTCGAAGAGCACCGTTTGGAGCTGCTGCGTCGAATTCACCTTGAACGGATGACCAGCCAAGTCCTGGACCCGCTGCTCGAGTTGTCCGACCCGACTCGTCAAGTCGGCGGAGATCGCCCGCAGCTCGTCGAGATCGACGGCGATACCGCGATCTTCCATGCGAGCCAGAACTCGGACAAGCGGAAGCTCGACGTCGCGGTAGAGAGCGGTCAGGCCTGCGTCGGCGAGTTTCGGTTCAAGTGCGCCCGTGAGGCGATCGACCACCACCGCCGACAGTGCCAACACCTCTTCATCGGGCCTGGCATCAAGAGACAGCTGACCGGTGCCGCCGAGGTCGGAGGTATCGATTTCCGGCAGATACCGCCGAGCCATCGTGGCGAGGTCATAGTCGCCCAACGATGCATCGAGCAGGTAGCCGGCAATACCGACATCCCCATCGGGGACCACGGGTTCGATTCCGATGGCAAGGCTCTGGCGTAGGACTCGCTTCGCATCATCCGAACGCACCGGACCTCGGGACCCGAGGGCCGCCACCCACCGCTCGGCCGCCGTCGAAACAATCGCCACCTCGGTGGACCCGGGAACCAGCACAGCGAGCTTCTCGGCATCCTCGCTCAGGACGGCGACATGGGCTGATCCGTCACAGTTGTCAAGGATTCCAGACGCTGCCTCGGCTGAGACCACCGTGATCGAAACCTCCTCGGTTTCCACACGTTCAGGCATGACCGTGGTGAAGCTGAGTCCAGACGATGCCTCATGGCCGACGCCGAGATGGCCTGCATCGAGCATCTCCGCCACGCGTCGCCAAGCGCCGCGCATCTCGAGCCGCTCGAACAATTCCTGGACGTCGCCTCGATACCATCCGCCCATCTCAAGGTCCATTGGATCAACCGCAAGAGGAACGTCTCTCACCAGCGTCATCACGGCGAGATTGGTGCGAGCCAGCGTCTCGTTGGCGGCCATGTTCTCGCGCAGCTTTGGGGTCAGCTCATCGAGGTGGGCAAAGATGCCGTCGAGATCTCCATAGGAGGTGAGCATCTTCGCTGCAGTCTTCTCCCCGACACCGGGGACTCCCGGCAGGTTGTCCGAACTGTCACCGCGCATGGCGGCCAGCATGGGATAACGCTGTGGCTCAATCCCGGTGCGCTCGATGATCCCGGCCTCGTCATAGAGCGCGTAGTCACTGACCCCGCGTTTGTTGTAGAGCACCCGCACATACGGGTCCTCCACCAACTGGAAGCAATCTCGGTCGCCCGTCACCACTACCACCGGCCGCTGCTCGTCGCGTGAGCGGGTGGCAAGGGTAGCCAGCACGTCATCGGCCTCGAAGTCCGGGCAACTCACCAGGGGGATCCCAAGACAGCGGACGAGGTCGCGAATCATGTCGAATTGAGGGAGAAGGTCCTGGGGCGTCTCGGCTCGACCTCCCTTGTACTCCTCAACCATGGCGTCACGGAACGTCCCCCCGGGCAGATCGAAGGCCACTGCCAGTGCTCCGGGCCGATGGTCACGCACGATGCTCAGCAACATGTTGGTGAAGCCGTGCACTGCATTGGTCACGAGGCCGTCGGAAGTCGCCAGATCCGGCGGCAGGGCGAAGTAGGCCCGAAAGGCCAGCGACATCCCGTCAAGGAGAAAAAGCTCCCCCTCCTTCACGGTGGTGTCGGCCATCAGGTGGAAGTCGGGGGAGGATCGACGATTGCCGCTGCGATGTCTCGCATGCGGGTCCTCGACTGCATGGCCTTCTGCTGGATCGTCGAGAACGCCTGCTCTTCGGAGAACCCGTCACGTTCCATGAGAATTTGTTTGGCCTCGTCGACGAGCCGACGCGTCTCGATCTTGTCCTCAGAGCCGCCGGGGGTCTCGTTGCCCAGATCTGCGTCGATCACCCGATCCTCCTGTGCGCGAGCCAGCACGCCTTCAATGGCGGGGATCAGCTCCGCCTTTCGGAAGGGCTTCACAAGGTAGGCGGCCACGCCAGCCTCGCGAGCATCTTGGATCAGATCCCGCTGGCTAAAGGCCGTGAGCAGAAGCACTGCTGTTGACTGGTCGGCCAAAATTGCCTTCGCGGCTGTGATGCCGTCGGTGCCGGGCATCTTGATGTCGAGGATTGCGAGATCTGGCTGATGGTGCGCCACCAAACTGACAGCCTCATCGCCACGACCGGTCTCCGCCACCACGTCGTAACCAGCCTCCTCGAGGATCTCCTTGAGGTCCAGCCGGATGATGGCCTCGTCATCTGCGATGACGATTCGCGGGGCATGTTCCATCAGACCTCCACTACCAACTGCTCGATAAGTCGATCGCGCTCGGACTCGAGTGCGTGCAGCGAGACGAACGCATGATCACGAGCCCGGTGAGCAAGATTGGCGTGACGTGAAGCCTCGGCATGCTCCTTTTCGGCAAGTGGTGTCTCGCTGATCAGTGCTCGGACCCTGAGATCTGAGACCTCATCGTCGGCGACGGCGATCTGCTCATCAAGGATAACGATCTCGGCGCGCAGCGCCGTGATCCTTCCCTGGAGGTCTTGGAGTCTTCTTCTGAGCACTGACTGACGCACGACTGCATCCTAGAGGCCGGGACGGCGATGCTCCCATCGCACTTCGGCGACCGTGCGATCTGGCCATGGACCCACCCCTGGTTCATCGAAGAGGGGCTGGCTGCCTCCCTCTGGCCCGTTCTGGTGACAAGGATCTTCGACGAGGTAGGTGCCAGCGCTCACCACATCGCCGATGAGCGTGGCCTCCGGTCGGCCAGCCAAGGCGCCGAGTGCTGAGCGGCCGAGTCCCGCTTCGAACATCCCCCCGACAAAGCAGTCCACTCCATGCATCTGGGCCTCACCGAGAGCCCGCAACGCTGCACGGATCCCGCCGAGTCGTCCCGGTTTAATGCACAAGACGCCACAAGCCTGATAGCGAAGCGCGTCACGGACGACCCGGGGTGTCGACAGTGTCTCGTCGAGGCACAGCGGCGTGCTGATCTGCTGTGCCAACGACGCGCACGCCGCAAGGTCGGTCGTCCCCAGTGGCTCCTCGATGCAGGCCAGACCAAGCCCGTCGATCCCATGCAACACCTTGAGGCCCTGAGATCCGCCGAGGCTGCCGTTGGCATCCGCCTGCAACAGGGCCTCCGGTGCGGCCCTGCGCAGTGCACTCAATGGTTCGAGTGCCCACGAGGGGTCTACTTTGACCCGGAGCCGAGATGCACCATTCGTCAGTGCATCGAGAGCATCAGCCACAAAGGTGTCGATCGAACGATCCGCCGGGATGCCGCGAAGCGCCCCGAAGGCGACAGATGAACCCCCAACCTCAAGCCAGCGAGCCAGCGACAACCCGGCGGCGCGCAGTTCCGCATCCAAGACGGCCATCTCCAGAGCTGCTGCTGCCTGGCGATCTACCGCTGAGGCTGGGCCAAGAACTGCAATGGCGTGGCTTGGTGGACAGTCGCCACCTCTCGCTCGAGCGGCTTCGAACAGGCGAGGCGACCACTGCTCCTCAATCGACCGCAGCACGAGGTCGAGCCGGGGGTCAGTGCCTACGGTTTGATCCATCGCTGCGATCTCACCAAAGCCTTCTGCTCCGCTGCACCGCACCCGGACGAAACCAATCCGACGGACTTGATGGTTGTGCAACGACGAAACAATGGGTGAGGTCAGTGCACACGAAGCCACCCAAAGCTCCACCGATTCAAGTGTTCCCACCCCCTCAAGGCCGGCGGGTATCATCGTCATCTGGCCCGGATGGCGGAATCGGCAGACGCGACGGATTCAAAATCCGTTGTCCTTAGTGGCGTGCGGGTTCGAGTCCCGCTCCGGGCACCCATCACTCTCGAGCAAGCCGACGGCTTGAGAGCACTGGCAGTGTGGTTCGAACTCGATCGAGTTCATCGATTTCGAGGTATGCCTGGATCAGCCCGGGAGACGTCTGCGCCTGAGCGAGGATCTCGCCGCTCGGTCCCATGATGCTCGAGTGACCGCAATACCGGGGCCCCGGTTGGGCTGCGGCGACCACAAACGAGGTGTTCTCAATGGCGCGAGCAGCGAGCAGGGTCTGCCACTGCTCGAGCTTTCGAGGACCTGGTACCCATGCGGCACCCAGCACCAGCACTTGGGCGCCATCGTCGACTAGCGCAGCGCTGAGTTCAGGGAAACGAAGATCGAAGCACGTCAAGATCCCCACCTTGGTATCGCCAACCTGCACCACCACAAGGCCGCTTCGATCACCCGTTCCCGCCGAGATGCCCGCCGATTCGACGAACCCCAGAGCGTCATAGAGATGCATCTTGCGATAAGCGCCGACGAGCTCCCCTCGTGCTACCACCACGGTGGTGTTGTAGGGACGGCCGTCGACCCCCGAGTCCTCGAACATGCCCGCAACAATCGTTGCTCCACCCTGCGAAAGATCAGCCAGCAGGCCCACGAACGGGCCATCAAGGCGCTCACTTGAGCCGGCGAGCGGTCCAGGAGCGTCACCGAACGCCAGCATCGATGCCTCGGGAAGCACGACCAGATCTGGACATCCGTCGATCGTCTCGATCAAGCCCCTGATGGCAGTTCGGTTGACTGACTGGTCTTCACCCGATGCCCACTGGACTGCGACGACCTTCACCTCCCCGAACCTACCCGCCTGAGGGCGCAGTGATCGTGGCAGACTCGATGCAGCACGAAGGAGGTTGCAGCCATGATCGTCGGACTGTTTCCCGGGCAGGGTTCCCTGCGTCCGGGCATGGGCGAACCGTGGATGGACCATCCTTCGGCGGTCGTCATCGCCCAGGTGGCGAACGTCACAGGGGTCGATGTCCCGCGGCTCCTCACCACGGCTCCCCTCGAGGAACTCGTCAGGACCGACAACGCGCAGTTGGCCACCTTCGCTCTGAGCTCAACCATTGCCCATGCTGTCGCCCAATCGGGTGTCGATCTCGATCTCGTGGTCGGACACAGCCTCGGCGAGTACAGCGCCCTCGCCGCATCCGACATCGTGTCGCTCGAGCAGGGAGCACTTCTCGTCCATCAACGTGGATTGGCCATGGCCGCAGCAGCCCTGCTCGAGAAGGGTTCCATGCTGGCGGTCCTCGGCACCGACGATGACACGCTGGCGAACGCCCTCGAGGCCTTCCCGCGCGTCGTGGTGGCCAATCGAAATGCTCCCGGCCAAATCGTCGTAGCCGGCCCGAGTACCGACTTGGCAACGTTGAGTGAGAAGGCCCGATCGCTGGGTCTGCGAAAGGTGATTCCCCTTGAGGTCGGCGGTGCATTCCACTCGCCGCTCATGGCACCGGCGGCCGAAGCGCTCTCGGGCGCTCTCGATTCCACGGTCTGGGCTCGAGGTCGCATTCACGTCGTCGCCAATGTTGACGCCACCGCTCATGATGGAACGGCCCCGTGGTCAACACTTCTCGCAGAGCAGTTGACCGCACCCGTGGAGTTCTCCCGATCGATCGGTGAACTCACTGGTGATCCTCGTTTCGTCGAGATGGGACCAGGGGGGATCCTGTCGGGACTCGTCGGCCGGATCCGTAGAGGCAGCACGGTCGTCGGTGTCGCAACGCCCGACGATCTTGCAGCGCTTGAGGTGCTCCGTGGCTGAGTCCGACACCCAACGTATTGTCGTCGTCACCGGAGCCAGCAGGGGCATCGGTGCAGCTTGTGCCTCCGCGTTCCTCGCCAATGGTGATGTCGTGGTGGGGCTCTCACGCAGCCGTGGAACTACCCCCACAGGGGCTGAGTTCGTCACCTGCGACCTCACCGATCCAGCCAGTGTTGAAGATGCCTTTGACGAGGTCACCAATCGCCATGGCCGCATCGATGTCCTTGTGGCCAACGCCGGTATCACTCGGGACCAGCTTGCAATCCGGATGTCTGACGAAGATTTTTCGACAGTCATCGACACCAACCTGCTTGGGACCTTCCGTTGCGCAAGGAGCGCACTGAAGCGGATGATCCGTCAACGCTCGGGCAGCATCATCATGGTCTCCTCCGTCGGAGCCTTCATGGGCCTCCCCGGTCAGGCCAACTATGCCGCGTCGAAGGCTGGCCTCGTGGGGATGGCGCGAGCCCTCGCTCGAGAAGTTGGCAGTCGTTCCATCACGGTCAACGTGGTTGCCCCGGGTCTCATCGCCACCGAGATGACCGAGGTTCTCGGACCAGAGCGTCTCGAGGCGATGACCACTCAGGTCCCCCTCGGTCGCATCGGACAGGCGGAGGAGGTGGCATCGGCGGCAGTGTTCCTCGCCTCGGCCGGTGCGAGATACATCACGGGTGCGGTGCTGAGTATCGACGGTGGTCTCGGAATGGGCCACTAGCCACTTCCCCGGTCACCCGAGGCGCTACCGTCAAGAGCGAACAGGGGCCGTTCGGGCCTCAGGAAAGGACCACCATGAGCGACGATGCAACCTTTGAGAAGTTCCGGGCCTGTGCGGTCGAAGTACTGCAGGTATCCCCCGATGCCGTCGTGCTCGAGGCCTCCTTCTCAAAGGACCTTGATGCCGACAGTCTTGACCTCGTCGAGCTCGTTATGGCCCTCGAAGAGGCGTTTGACGTCACTGTTGAGGAGAACGAGATCGAGGGCGTTGAGACCGTGGGGCAGGCCTATGACCTGATTTCCGCAAAACTCTGATGCTCGTCGGTCACCTTTCGGGAGAGCCAGTCCACGGGTATCGGGTCGTGGTCACTGGCATCGGCGCACTCTCGTGTTGCGGTGTGGGCACCGAAGCGCTGTTCACCGGCCTCCTCCAGGGAACGTTTTCTGAGGATCACAGGATTCCCGACTTCGATCCGGCCACGATCTTCGGGCCCAAAGAGGTCCGGCGGGTCGACCGCTTTGCTCAGATCACCCTGGCCGCAGCCGTCGAAGCAATGGCGGACAGCGGTCTCGACGAGATGGATCCAGATCGGGCTGCAGTGGTGATGGGAACGGGAATCGGAGGCATGGGGACACTCATTGCCCAGCAGCAAGTACTTGAGCAGCGAGGCGCGAACCGAGTCTCGCCCTTCTTGGCCCCGATGATCATGCCCAATGCGGGTGCCGCTCAGGTGGCCATGCGCTTCGGATGCCGTGGGCCGGTTGAAACCGTGACTACGGCCTGCGCGGCAGGAACACATTCCATCGCCGCCGGAGCTCGGCTCGTCGCTTCGGGTCGGGCGGATGTGGCGATCGTCGGAGGAGGCGAGTCAGTCATGGAGGCCATCACCTTCGCTGGCTTCGGAAACATGACTGCTCTATCGAACCAGGGGATCTCCCGACCATTCGATATCGATCGAGACGGGTTTGTGATGTCCGAGGGTGCCGGAGCTCTGGTCCTCGAACGATTCGACCACGCCACCGCCCGCGGAGCTCGCATCTATGGCGAGGTGATCGGTGCCGCTTCGACCGCCGACGCCTTCCACATCACGGCACCTCGAGAGGACGGTTCAGGAGCTCGACGTTGCATGGAACTGGCGCTCGAAGATGCAGGGATCTCCACTCGTGACGTCGGAACCATCAATGCACACGGAACGTCGACGCCGCTCAATGATCTGGCCGAGTCCGTTGCCATCGAGGCGCTCTTCGGGGACGAGAGCCCTCCAGTGACCTCGTGCAAGGGAGTGACCGGACACAGCCTCGGTGGAGCGGGTGCCCTCGAGGCCGTGGCTTCGCTCCTCACCATCGCCCGAGGGGTCATCCCGCCGACCGTCGGTCTCACGACGGTCGATCCCGCCATCCATCTTGACGTCGTGAAGGGCGAAGCTCGTCCCCTCTCTATGCCAGTCGTGCTCAGTAACTCTTTCGGTTTCGGAGGACACAACGGCAGTCTGGTGTTTGCCGCCGCAACCTAGGAGCCAGCCAGGATCGGCCTACGCGTCGATCGCTGACCGCAGAGACCCGACGAAGGATGCTGCTCCCTCGGGGCCGGCTCCTTCCGAGAGTCGGCGCACAAGCGCCGATCCCACCACAACGCCGTCGGCCACCCGTGTGACTTGCCGAGCTTGCTCCGGTGTAGAAACGCCGATCCCGACACAGACGGGAAGCGACGTCGTCGGTGCAATCTTTGCCACCACCTGCGACACCTCGTCGCCGATCTCCGCGCGCTCACCGGTCACTCCCATCCGGGCAACCGCATAGACGAAGCCTCGTGAACGATCGCTGATCCGCTGCGTCCGCTCTGGCGAGGAGGACGGGGCCACAAGCATCACCGTGGAAATACCCGACCCGTCAGCGACCTCGGCCCAGGGATCAATCTCCTCAAGGCTCAGGTCGGGAATGATCGTCGCCGACACACCTGCCTCACTTGCGAGGCCCGCAAATCGTTCATGGCCAAGATGAGCGATGACGTTGTAGTAGGTCATCACGATCAGCGGGGCTCCCCACTGTCTCGCACCGAGTGCCGCAAGCACGTCGGGTGCGGTCGTTCCTCGCGCCAGGCTGCGATTCCCAGCGTCCTCGATCGTTTTCCCGTCAATGATGGGATCGGAGAATGGCAGGCCCACCTCCACCGCATCCGCGCCAGCATCGATGACCGCCTCGATTGATTCCAACCAGGAATCCTCGGCACCGGCCATGAGGTACGGGATCAGCAGTTTTGAGCCCTCGGGACGATCCGAGAAACGCTGCGCCAACGTCGGCGTCGAGGCCATCTAGGACTCCCCCCGCAAGATCTCACGCACCTGTGCGACGTCCTTGTCGCCTCGACCCGAAAGGTTGACGAGCACGGTGGATCCATGGGGGATGCGTCCACCTGCTTCTCGGATGACCCAGGCCAGTGCATGGGCCGTCTCGAGTGCCGGGATGATGCCCTCGCGCGATGCGAGCATCTGGAGGGCATCGAGGACTTCCGCATCTCCAGCCTTCTCATACTGAGCACGCCCCATTTCAGCCAAGTGGGCATGCTCAGGGCCAATTCCGGGATAGTCGAGTCCAGCCGAGATCGAGTGGGCTTCAATGATTTGGCCCTGATCGTCCTGGATGAGCTGTGAGCGCATGCCATGGAGCACCCCGGGGCTCCCCGTCATGATCGCTGCCCCACCGGCCGCCTCGACGCCGATCAGCTCGGCGTCGGTGTCGACGAAGCCTGAGAAGATCCCAGCGGCATTCGAGCCACCTCCCACGCAGGCCACGACGAGGTCCGGGATCCCGAAACCGCCAGCCTCGACCTGACTTCGAGCCTCAACACCGATGACTCGCTGAAACTCTCGGACCATCCACGGGAATGGATGAGGACCCATGACCGATCCGAGGCAGTAGTGAGTGTCCTCCACCTCGGAGACCCAGGTGCGCATGGCCTCATTCACCGCATCCTTGAGCGTCCGACTCCCGCTCGTCACCGGCCGAACCGAAGCGCCGAGCAATTCCATCCGGAACACGTTCAACTGCTGGCGCTGGATGTCGACCTCTCCCATGTAGACCGTGCACTCGAGGCCCATCAGCGCCGCCGCCGTGGCCGACGCCACACCATGCTGACCGGCTCCGGTCTCCGCGATCATCTTTGTCTTACCCATCCGCTTGGTCAGGAGTGCCTGCCCCACCACGTTGTTGATCTTGTGAGAGCCGGTATGGGCCAAATCCTCCCGCTTGAGCAGCAAGGTGATCCCGAGTTCCTCGGACAGACGGCGACAGGGTGTCACCGGTGTAGGTCTCCCCCCGAACTCCGCCAGCAGCCGACGGTACTCCGCAAGAAATTGGGGGTCAGCCCACGCGTCTCGGAACGCTGCCTCAAGCTCGACACAAGCGGGCATCAGCGGTTCGGGCACGAATCGACCACCGAAGTCTCCAAAACGCCCCGTGGTCCCGGGGTCACCCATCAATGACATCTCAATCACGCATCCAGTCGAACGGTTCTTCACCATCATCGTCAATCTCGCCGTCGATCTGCGCGACCAGAGCATCGGCCTCGCGCACTGCATCGACGAAGGCCTTCATGGCCAAGGGATTCTTCACTCCGGGTGCCATCTCGATCCCCGATGCCACATCGACCCCGAAGGGGCGCAGCATCTCGATAGCCGCCGCGACGTTTCGGTCATCGAGGCCCCCTGACACCATGAGGCGATCGGGATCGGGGCCGGTCATTGCCAGATTCCAGTCAAAGACCTCACCGCTGCCGGGGACGGGACCATCGAGGAGTAGAAGGTCTGCTCCCGACTCCTCGAAGCGGGCGACCTGCGGACTCTGGGCCGGGAGCGCATTGATCACCAACGGCACGCGCTCGGAGACGTACCGGATGTCGTCAATCGACTCGTGCCCATGCAGCTGCACGCCCCGGAGGCCCAGACTCGTCGCCACCTCCACCACACGGATCGGAGAGTCGTCGCGGAAGACCCCCACGACGACAGCTTCGGGGGGAAGCCTCCGGACGATGTCACCGGCTGTGGCCAGTGACACCTGCCGAGAAGAGGGCGCGAAAATCACCCCGACAGCATCTACCCCGAGGCCGATGGCGGTGAGCGCGTCAGCCTCGTTGGTGATGCCACAGAACTTGATGAAGGTGCTCATCGTCGCGCTCCAATGCCGAATCCGCCCAGCGACCAGACCGATTGTGAGCGGTCGCTCGATGTGACGAGGGACTCGCCCACCAAGATGGCGTCGTAGCCTGCCGCTGCCAATCGCTGGGCATCTTCGACGGAGCGAACACCCGACTCGGCCACAGCCACCACATGATCAGGAATCTCCGAAGCGACCCTGACGGCACGATTGGTATCGACCTCAAAGGTCTCGAGGTCTCGTTGGTTGACGCCGATCAGCGTGCACCCGATGCCGAGCGCTCGATCAAGCTCTTTTTCATCGTGAACCTCCACCAGAGCATCGATCCCGAGCGACCCAGCCAAGTCGGCGAAGGATGCCAGTTCCGCGTCCGTCAGGACCGCCGCGATCAACAGGACCGCGTCGGCTCCCATGAGTCGAGCGTCCACCACGTCTCGCTGAGTAACGGTGAAGTCCTTGCGCAGGACCGGAAGTCCGCACGATGCTCGCGCCGCGGCAAGATCCACTGCTGATCCACCGAAATGCTTCTCGTCAGTGAGCACGCTCAGCGATGCCGCACCACCAGTCTCGTAGTCGCACGCGACCTCGCAAGGATCGAGTTCGTCGGCAAGGAGACCTTTGGACGGACTGCGCCGCTTGATCTCCGCGATGACCGACAGGCCGGGCACGTTCAGTGACTCGCGAAATCCACGAACCGGCTGATCAGGGTCCACCGCTTCGAGAAGGTCGTCGAGGCTCCGCGGATCGTTCGCTGCTCGCTGACGATGCCAGGCGACGATGTCATCAAGGTACGTGGCCACAGGTCAACAGTAGCGGTGGACTGCCGTTCAGACGCCCCCAGAGGGCTCGACCAGGGTCACCTCGTGCGAGCCACAGGTGACAGCGACAGGCGAGGGTGCAGTCACTGAGCGTGCCACCATGCACCACGCCGCCCGACCGTCGACGCTGGTGCGGACCTCGCCGACTTCCTTGCCGTCGCTCATCAGCACCTCACCGACCTCAATCTGGCCCACTGTTGTGGCCAACAGCATCCGCCGAGGGGCACGTGCGCTGCGAGCATCCATGCGGGCTACGAGCTCCTGGCCGGTGTAGCAGCCCTTGGTGAACGAGACCGAACGCTTCAGATTCGCCGAACCAATGCACAAAGGATTGTCACCCGCACGCAAGTCGTCGGGGCTCAGACGTCCGAGCTCAATGCGCTGCGCTTCGAATTCGCTTTCGCGTGTCTCTGCGATAGCGAGGACGGCCGGAGCGACGAGAAACTCGCGCTCTTGCCCCACTGCCCAGAGCGCAGGCAAGCCCAGCCCATCGATTCCGACTCCCGCCGACACGACCACTCCACATGGCTCCATGGAGATCTCTGCCCGCTCTCGCAA
>Ga0194049_1000269_pt1 | contig 17863 bp, 6 predicted proteins | sample JunL2225m_MetaG_FD_148665 | JGI IMG/M metagenome (GOLD analysis project Ga0194049, IMG submission 148665) | Anoxic zone freshwater microbial communities from boreal shield lake in IISD Experimental Lakes Area, Ontario, Canada - Jun2016-L224-25m | ecosystem: Environmental > Aquatic > Freshwater >... | reverse complement strand
GGGAACCCCCGCCGCCATACGAGGCTTCCAGAGCACTCACATCCAAGCCGTCGACGATAGCCACGACAAAACGCGCCAAGTGATCTTGTTCCAGCCATTCCTGCACAGGAATCACAAACGGCTGGTCGCGCTCAATGGGAATGAACTGGTTGCTCATGAAGGTAACCTCTGGATGGGTGGTGTCACTTTATCCTGTTTACGCTGGGGAAGCCAGACAGACTCCTAGGGCGGGCACCCGATGCCGCCAGCATGGGACTGTTGAGCCCGGGCGAATTGTGGGCAGAAACCCGGTTTAATGCCAACCTTGTCTTGTTGACAGCGAACGGCAAAGGACTGTCGCACGAATGGCCTTCCGCAACAACCATCCCCGATGCCAGCATTGCGGCGATTCAAGCGGCACTCAAGCAGCGCGGCAACAAATCGCCGCCGGCTTCGGTTGTGCTGGTGACGGCAGATGACAAGGTGGCGGCAAGCCTGCCCGGTTTAAGGCAAGCCATCCAGCTCGTCCCGCTGCTCGCCTACACCGGCTCGGCGGATGCCTACGCCCGCCAACTTGCGCAGCAACAGGCCGTCTGGGACGTACATGCCCGTGGCCCGAAGAAGCCGAGGTGCGGATCGTGAGGCGTAGGGATTTCTTAAAAGCCGTGCCCGTGCTTTTTACCGGTTCGGCATTGATGCGCGAACCTCTGGCACAGCCTGCCATGACCCGGACGGATGCCATTCACAGACATCTGCGTTTCGCGGTTTCCCTGACCAACCCCAAGCCCCATGGGTTGCGGGACCAACGCCTGTGGCTTTATGCGCCCGCCGCCGAAAGCCCCACGCAAAGGCTGGCCTCGCTCACCGTGTCGATGCCGCATGAAAGGCTAACCGATGCCTTAGGCAACGCCATCGTAAAACTGGACTTCCCGGATTTCCCGCCGCTCGCGACCAAAGTAGTCGCCATCACCGCCGATCTCCTGCTCAAGAATGAACCCGTGCCTGCGCCGCTGGGGAACCCGCAAGACTGGCTGGCTGCGGAACGCTTTGTCGAAAGCGACGATGGGCGCATCCGCGCATTGGCGGCGAAACTCAGGCATTCGGATGAAAGCGACACCGGCAAGGCGATTTACGGCTGGGTAAGTCAAAACCTGCATTACACCGGCTATGCCGCCGACCCGCACGGCGCCTTGGGCGCACTGCTGGACGAAGGCGGCGACTGCACGGAATACGCCTGCCTGTCCGTCGCACTGGCCCGCGCCAACGGCATCCCCGCGCGCCGGGTGGGCGGCTATGTCATAGCCCGCGACAGCGTCCTGCGCCCCGCCGACTACCACGACTGGGCGGAGGTTTACTTCGGCGGCGCATGGCGGTTGTTGGACGCGCAGAAGGGGAGATGGCTAGAACCGGCGGAACAGTATGTGGCTTTTCGCTATGGGAGGGATCAAGCGCCCAACCCGATAGGGTCGGCACAGCGCTTCCGGGTGCAAGGCGAACTCGAAGTCAGATTAATGTAAAGGGATAACGCCAACATGCCTTCAGCCACTACCATCAAGTCAAACCGTCATACCGGCAGTGATCGCCGGTATCCAGGCTACAGGGATGTCCGCGGTCTGCGCCATCCCTGGAATCTGGGTTCCGGCGATCCATGCCGGAACGACGGGTTTTTTCTTAGCCTAATGGCATTGACGGTGGAGCGTGGCGGTGAGATCGGCTCGGTTTTAACAACAGGGCCGGTCTGGTGCATTGGCCGATTCATCCAAACATGCCTAATATTATTAGGTTTGTTGCTGCTGGCCCCGCCCGCGCTGGCGCAAACCGCCGTGTCGGGCGCGATTGCGTCCAATGCGCACTGGACGGTGGCGGACGGGCCTTACCTGATCAACGGCGACGTGACCCTCCAAAACGGCGCGGCATTGACCATAGATGCGGGCACGACCGTCTACATGGGCGCGAACGCCAGCCTCACGGTCCAAGCCGGCAGCATCCAAGCCCTAGGCACGGCGGCCAACCCGATTCTAGTGCTATCCGACAAGGCCCGACTAGGCCAGAACCCCGCCTCCGGCGACTGGAAGCAATGGGTGTTCGGACCCGGAACCGTCAACACGCGGCTGGAGCATGTCGAGTTCGCCCACGGTGGCGGACTGATGGTTTTGGGTTCGGCTCCGGTATTCAGCTATCTCAACTTGCACCATCACCACGGCGCGGCGATCACGATAGATTTGGCGGCTTCACCTTCGGGGGTTGGCAACCAAGCCACCGGCAACACGCTTAACGGCATCAGTGTCCCAGCGGGCGACATCACCGGTTCCGTGACATGGGGTCTTAGGGGCATTCCTTACCTAGTCATGACAGGCAAGGTCGGCGTAGGGTCGGCCCCGCGCATCGACCGCTTATCTCCCAACACCTTACAACAAGGTTTAAGCGATACCTTCAATGTGTATGGCAGCCGTCTTTCGGGTTTGAGTGATCTGGTTTTCGACTTGGGTGGCTTGAGTGGGGAGGTTTTACCGGGCGGCAACAACAGCACCCAAACGGTGCGCATCACCGCCTCCAATGAAACCCCTGCGGGTTCCGCCCGGTTTAGCGCGATGACCGATGCCGGTGCGGTGGCTTTATCCGATGCGTTGTCGGTGATTCCACGCCTACCCAATCTGACCGGGATCAATCCGGTTTCCGTCGTTGTGGGTCAAGGGTCAATGGCCTTGGAGATACTCGGCGAGCGGCTGACTGCCCAAACGACCGCGATGCTGGCGGGCAGCCCCGTTGCAACCAACTTGGTAAACGCCGGAAAAGTCACGGCGACGCTGCCCAATCAAACGAATGTCGGCAACCTGTCCGTGCGGGTACGCACCCCAGACCCCCGCAATGTGGGCAATTATTTCCAGTCCAACGATGTATTGCTGGCAATCACCGCCCAGACCCTCGCCCTGTCGCCGCAAACCTTGAGCATTACCCGTGGCACAGGACAAACCCTGTCCGTGCAACTCGCCTACCCGGCCCCGACAGGCGGCACGACCATCAATTTGGCGAGCAGCGCCCCCGCAATCGCTTCCGTGCCGAGTTACGTTACGATTCCGGCGGGAACCTCCAACCAAGTGTTCACCGTCACCGGCGTGGGCAACGGCACGGCCAGTATTACCGCCAGCCAAACTGGCTACGTTTCCGCCACGTCCACGGCTAATGTTATTGCCCCGCCGGGTCTAGGCACCTCGCCTGCTTTCTTGGCCATTCCGCCGGACAACCTGCCCCATGCCTTCTCCGTCACCTTGGATCGGGCTGACACGGTGGATTATCTGGTATCGGTCAGCAGTAACAACACTGCCGTAGCCGTGGTCTCACCCGCCAGCGCCACACTCGCCGCAGGCCAACGGAAACTGACCTTCCAAATCACCGGCAAGGTATTGGGCCAAGCGTCTTTGACAGTTAGCGCACCCGGTTTGATTAATTATTCGACACCGGTCTATGTGACCAACGATTACCAAGGCATCAACACGGCTTATTCATCCGTGGTCGGCATCCAGTTTGGCGATACCCCGGTCACGCCGCCATCATCCATCAGCGGCTTCTCTCCCAGTGCCGTGGTTGGCATAACGCAAGGTATGAGTTGGTTGGACACCTCGCCCCGCGTGTTGGGCATAGGCACGAGCGGCATCTTGACCTTGAGCGGTCGAGAATTGCCCGCCAATTTGAGCCTAAGCCTGAACCCGTCCGACGGGATCAGCTTGGGCGCGGTCAGTGTCGCCAATGACGGTTTGAGTGCCAGCGTTGCCTACAGCATTGCCGCCGACGCGCCCACCACGATGCGGCGCATCGTTGCCACCACGGGCAGCAAGGCGCTCATCCCCGCCAATCTTGGCGCGGATCGTGTCACGGTCGTGCCGCCACCGCCGGAAGTCCAGTCGGTCAGCCCGATAGCCGGGGTCCCCGGTAGTTTGATCTCCAATTTCACGGTTGGCGGGCGTAACTTGGGCGGCGGTTCGGTGTTGTTCGTCGGCGGTGGGGTCACCGCCGGGTTGCCGACTATCAGTGCCGATGGCAGTAGCATGACATTTGCCGTGCAAGTCGATGCCAATGCGACGCTGGGTACGCGCACCGTGGTCGTGCATACCGCCGCCGGTGACTCGTCCTCCGCCGCCAGCAGTGCCAATACTTTCACCATTGTGAATCCGAGTCAGATCGGGACTACCTACACCCCGATTCTGTCCGCCTTGGTGGGTGTCAGCATCCCCATCCCGCCGCAGCCGCCCAGTTCCAGCACCTACGGGCTACAGTCTCTATTGACTGGGGTTGTTTATGGCACCGGCATTGCTTCCCGCACACCGGCCTCGGGTGTCATCGGTAACACGGTCAACCTGAGTCTGACTGGGCTAGGCTTGCAGGGGGTCACCGCGATAAGCTTCGACCCGCCCGAAGGGCTTAGCCTGGGTGCGATTTCCGCGACGGCCAACACCGTGTCGGTGCCGGTGACCATCGCCGCCGACGCGCCGTTGAGCCTGCGCCGCATCGCTGTCAAGGCAGGTGGCACGGCCATTCCTTTCGCAGCAGCGACAAGTGATCGTTTTTTGGTTACCCCTCCCGTTCCCGTCTTAGAGGGTATTAGCCCGATCATCCTACCCTTGGGCAGCACGGCCACGACCTTGAACCTGTATGGTCGCAACTTCCAGAATGCCAGCCAAGTGCGAATGTATCCGCCCGATGGCGTGACTTTGAACCTAGCCTCGGTCGCCGCCGATGGCACCAGTGCTACGGCCACGGTGACGGTCGCCGCCAATGCCACCGTTGGGCCTAGGGTCGTCAGTCTGGTGACGCCAGCGGGGGAAACCGGGCTTGCCGCTGGCTCAAACAACACTCTCGCGCTCACTACCAGTGCTGGCACCCAATATCCGGCCTTGGCCTCAAGCCTGGTGGGTGTTCAGTACGGTTCAACCACACCACCACCGAATCCGCCCTACGCTGCCTTGACGACATCGACACTGGTGGGTGTCAATTTGGCGACAAACACCGTGCCTCCAACGTCAACCTATGGGTTATTCTCGCCCCATGTCGGTGTTTACTATGGTGCCACGGCCTTGTCAGTGAATCCAAGCGTACTGCGCCTAGGCGAAACGACGAATCTGACCGTTAGCGGTGCCAACCTACCCGCCACCGCGAGCTTGGCCCTGTTCCCCGCCACTGGCCTGACTCTGCAAGGTAGCCCAGTGATCAGCGATGACAATACGACCCTCACTCAGTCCTTTGTCGTGGCGAATAACGCCCCCACCGGTCCTCGGCAGATTGCGGTGATGAACGGTGCTACGCGCATCCCATTTGCCGATACTAGCCGAAGTGTCGTGCAAGTGGTGACCGCCAGCCTGCCTAGCATAGACTCGATCTCCCCGATCCTGGCCCACCAAGGCGACACTTTGGCTTTGACCATCCGGGGGGCAAACTTTGGCAATTTGGTTGCGGTGACCGCCGAACCGTCCACTGGCATCCTGTTTGGCAGCCCCACTACCAATGCCGACGGCAGCCAAGTCACGGTTTCCGTGCAGGTGTCCGCCGATGCCCCGACCGGGGCGCGGGTCATTCGTGTATTTACTTTAAGCGGCGGCAGTCCGGCCTCGGTCAGTGCCGCCAATACGTTCACCCTTTATGTCCCTTAACGCTCACCATGAGGTTGCCATGAACCGCCCATTTCACTTTTCATTTCGCCTTTCCACCCCGGCGGCTGCGCTGGCCTTGGCGGTGGTCAGCGGCCCAGTCGCCGCCGCCTTCAACAGCGGCAGCACGGGTGCTGACGGGGTTTTCAATCCCACCGTCACGACTACGGTGACCTTGCCAGAGTCGGGTATTTTGAATTACACCACAGTCAACATCCCCGCCGGCGTGACCGTGTATTTCAAGAAAAACACGACGAACACGCCCGTGGTGATGCTCGCCAGTGGCAATGTCACCATTGCCGGTTCCATTAACGTGAGTGGCGGCGGTTCCACTAATGTCGGTGCGGCGGGTGACGGGGCCATCGGCGATGACGGCGTTCCGGGGGTCGGCGGGCCGGGGGGCTATGCCGGGGGGCGAGGAGGCCAGCCGGGACAGCAAGGGGCTACTGGATTGGGTCCGGGTGCTGGCGGTTATGGGAGGGTTGACACTTATAACGGCAATTACTTAGTTGGGGCTGGCGGCGCCGGGTTTGCTAACGCCGGAAGCCAGGGTAATTATTATTATTATGGCAATTCGCCAAATAACGGCGGCGTAGCTTATGGCGCAGCGAGTCTGCTGCCGCTGATTGGCGGTTCGGGTGGCGGCGGTGGCATGGGCGGTGGCAGCTTTGCTGCTAGCGGCGGCGGCGGCGGCGGCGGCGCGTTATTGATCGCAAGTTCCGCTACCCTGAACATTGCTGGCAGTATCTATGCCGATGGTGGTAGCGGCGGCGCGTCCACTGGTCAAGGTTGCGGTTCGACGGGCGGCGGTGGTAGCGGCGGGGCGATCCGGCTGATTGCGACCACCTTGACCGGAAACGGCACTTTGAGCGCCAATTATGGTAGTGGAGGCAGTCCTAGCGGTTGTACCTATGGCTATGGCGGCGGAACTGGCAGCGTCGGCCGGATCCGCCTGGAAGCGGAAAGCATCACCCGCACGGCCACCAGCAACCCCGCCCATAGCTTCGCCGCGCCGGGACCGGTTTTCATCAGCGGCATGCCGACGCTTAAAATCACCTCGGTGGCGGGCCAAACCGTGCCTGACGCACCCACGGGAGTGGGCGATGTGAGCCTGCCATCCACCACGGCCAACCCGGTCAACGTGACGTTTGCCACCACCGGCGTGCCAGTGGGCAATACCATTAAACTTACCGTCACCCCCGCCAGCGGCAGCCCCACCACAGCCACCAGTCCGGCCTTGTCCGGCGATACTTCAGCCGCCACGGCGAGCGTGGCGATCAGCTTGCCGAACGGGCCTAGCACACTCCTTGCCACGGTCACTTATACGGTCGTGGCTTCTGTAGGCGACGCCCTTTCCATTTATGCCGCCAACGAGCGGGTGGAAAGCGTGACCTTGCAGGCCGGTTTGGGTGGTGGCGAGTCCAAGGCGATTTTGCGCACCGTCAGCGGCAAGGAGTTCACCGTTCCCGCTTCCGTATTGGCAAGGGCGGCGGCGGGTTAACCGGGGCTGACACCATTCATGCAAACTGGTCAGGAACAAACCGAATGAAGCACGACAAACCCATAGCCAATCATTGCACCTTGTGGGCCTTGGCTTGCGTGGTAAGCCTATGGTTGATGCTGCCCGTTTTGTTTGTTCAGGCCAGTGCTGCCCAACTGTCCATTGCCGACGGGGTGGCGGTCAAATTCGGCCAGGACGCGCAACTGGTGGTGCGTGACAAGCTGGTTTCCGGCAAGGGTGTCAATCTCACCAGTTTGAAAGATGACACGGGCGGGCAGACTGGCACTGTGCCGCAGATTCCGGGCATGGGCGACTGGCGGGGGCTTAGGCTGGAAAAGTCCGCCGCCGCCTTCGGCACTTTAACCTTGGAAGACATGGCAATCCGCTACGGCGGCGGGCAGAATGATGCCGCACTGACCGTGCGAGGCTTCAGCCCAACGTTAAAATTCCTGCAAATCACCGATAGTTTGTTGGGACTGCGTACCTTGGGCGGGGCTGCGCCTGTCCTCACCGGCGCAAGCTTCCTGCGCAACCTGACGGGTTTGGAAGCTAAGGACACCAGCGCACCGGGCATTACCGGTTCGCAACTCGTCGGCAATTCCCTGTTGGCGGTAGTCAACCAGACCGGCACGGCACTCCAAGCCCCCGGCAACTGGTGGGGCCATGCCAGTGGTCCAAAAGACAGCATCGCCAACCCAACCGGATTAGGCGATGCGGTGACCCCGCTCGGGGTCAATTTTGAAGGGTTCTTGGGGCTCGCACCCTTGCTCAACCCGACGGTTAGGCTCGCCGCGCCCGCACCCTATTTCGACCAACATGCAATCTTGCTCGACCTAGGGTGTGTCAATGCCACGGAATACCGCATCGCCGAAGGCAATGACTTTGGCAGCCAACAGCCGTTCCAGCCCTTGTTGAATGGCCGGACCCAGCTTCTATTTACCACATCCAACGGCGATGGACGAAAATCCATCAATGCCCAGTTCCGCGATGCCAACGGCACTCTCACCACGGCCACCCTTACTGGCGGCGTGTTGATCGACAGCCAAGCCCCGGCATTGAATTTGACTAACCCGGCTCACGGCAGCCTGATCCGCAACCCCATCACCATCGAAGCCCAAGCGTCCGATGAAGCCGGGCTGGCCCTAGTCCAATTGTATTTAAACGGTCAGTTGCTGTTTAGCCGCACCAGTGCGCCCTACACCTATTATTGGAACACCGACACTGATGGGGATTACACCATCAAAGCCGTGGCTACCGATGTTGCCGGACGCATCAGCGAACAAAGCGCGATGGTGACCGTTTACCACGCCCCGCCGCCGCCCGACACCGACGGCCCGCAACTGACCAACCTCACCGCCAACGGCGCGGCCCTTGCCAACGGCGCAAGCTTCGCCCGCAACCCGGTGCTTGGCTTCACCGCCGCCGACCGCAGCGGCGTCGCCCGCATCGAATGGCTGCTGGACGGCACACTGGCCGCCAATGCCAGCGGCGGCGGCACGTTCACCGCGACGCTCAATCTTGAAAACATTGCCAACGGTAGCCACAGCCTGGTTTTGAATGCCGCCGACTCGCTGGGGAATCTTTCCACCATGAGTTTCAGCATCACCGTGGCCCATGTGCCACCACCCGCCCCGGCGTTGAGCCAGCCCGCCAACGGTTTGGTCACCCGCAACGCCACGGTTTCTGTGGTCGGCACTGCACAAGCGAATAGCACGGTGCAATTGCTCATCAACAGCCAGCCGGTCGGTTCAACCATCACGGTGGGTGGCGATGGCCGGTTCTCCGGCACGGTCACAATGACTTCCGGCAGCAATAAAATCCAAGCCACTGCCACCGATTCCTACGGCACTGGCCCGGTTTCCACCGCGATCACCGTCACGCTGGACCTGACCGTACCCGCCAGCCCCGGCAACCTGACTGCCACCGCGCAAGCGGCAGGCAAGATCAGGCTGACGTGGAGCCCTGCCAATGACCCGAACGCCATCGGTTACAACCTATACCGTTCAGGGACGGCATTTTCCACTATTGAACAAGCGAGCAAAATCAACAGCAGTCCGCTCACCGCCACCGGCTACGACGATGTCCCATTGCATGATGGCGTGTGGAACTACCGAGTCGTGGCGGTCAATGCCGTCGGCACCGACTCCATCCCCTCCAATGCCGTCCAAGCGGTGTCCGACAGCACCGCGCCGCGGGTGTTGTCCATCGCCTATACTCCCAAAGGCAAGGTCGATGCCGCCACCGGCAATATTGGTCAGGGCTTGGTCGAATTGGTTTTGACCACTAGCGAAGCCTTGTCCGTCCCGCCGTACCTGTCCATCGTCCCGCAAGGTGGCGCGCCGATGACGGTCAACCTCGCCAAAACCGCTGACACCAGCTACGCGGGAAGCTTCTTGGTGGATGCCAACACCCCGTCCGGCGTTGCCAACGCGCTGTTCTCGGCGCGTGACGCGGTGGGCAACCGGGGTACCGAAATCGACCAAGGCGCGACACTCAAACTCGACACGGCAGGCCCCGCGCTGTCCGGCATCACGCTAGACCCGGCTTCGCCGATCAATAACGATTCTGCGCAGACAGTCGAGGCAACCCTAAAATTCACTGAACCGCCCGCGACCATGCCGACGGTGCAAACCCGATTGTCGGGCGTTGGTCGCATCCCACAACCTTTGGAAAATCTGGTTTCTATAAACCCGACCACTTGGCGCGGCAGTCTCACGCTTCCCGCCGATGCGGGCAAGACCGTGCCAGAAACCTTGACCTTCAGCTTCCAAGCCAAAGATGCGCTGGACAATGTTTCAACCAAAGTGCTAGGAACGAATCGCTTCCAAGTCTATCAAGGCGAATTGCCGCCCTTGGATGTGCCGCTGGCCTTCACCGCCAAGGCCCAGCCCGGCGGCAAGGTGAAACTGGCTTGGGCGGCGGTGGACGGCGCGGACGCTTACCAACTTTACCGGCAAGCACCGGGGCAGACTAGTTTGCAGCCGCTGACCCGACCGCTAGTCACGGATTACACCGACCCAACCCCGCAAGACGGCAGCTACACCTACGCCGTGGCATCGGTGCGGCAGGCCAACGGGCAAGAGGGAATTTCCGGGCAAACCCCGCCCGTGACTGTGATAGCCAGCGCCACCGCGCCGGGTGCGCCGCAAAGCTTTGCCTTGCAACTGACCGGTCAGGGCATCGTCGCTGCCTGGCAAGCACCGACCGGTGGAAAAGTGGCGAGTTACAACCTCTACCGCGCCACCGGAACCAGCATCACCGGCACAACGGGACTGACTCCAATTAAAACCGGCATCAAACAACTGCTGGCACTGGATGCCAGCCCCTCGCCTACGCAAGGGGCTTATGCCGTGACCGCCTTGGACGCGGCGGGCAACGAATCGCCCGTGTCCAACTCGGCCTATCTGAATGCCAGCCTGCTGCCGGTCGCCAACCTCAAGATCGAACAAATCGGCAATGCCTTGCCCGCCCTCAGTTGGAACGCGCCGAATGGCAATGTCGCGGGTTATCGGGTCTATGCCGATCTCCCCGGCGCGGACAAAACCCCGCTGACCGCTGCGCCCATCACCGCGACCAAGCTCACCGACACCGGCTACATCGACGGCGAGCGCAACTACACCGTCGCCTCGGTAGATGCCAACGGCGTGGAAATGCCCAGAAGCCTGCTGTTGCCCAGTGTGCAGGTACGCATCGTGGACGGCTTGCCGATCCAGCGCGGGGTGATGAACCAGTTGCAAGTCGAAGTTGCCAACCGTTCCGCCAGCCGCCTCGACAATGTGCGTGTGGTCGTTCGTTTGCCGATTGATAAAGCATCGACGCAATTCAAGGATCACGTCTCGCAAAGCTTTAGCCTGGATGCCAACCAGACTCGGCAAATGGCGGTAGTCGTTGGCGGTTACGCCGACCTGCCCAGTTTGGCAGCGACCCAAGTCCGGGTGGACATTGTGCCTCACGAGGGGGAACTGGTCAGGATCGCCCGCGACCAGTCGGTGGAGGTGATTGACGGTAGCTTGGTCGTCGGCATGTCCACCGCCGATTTCATCCGGGGAGCCACCGGCAAAGTCAAGCTAAGCATCGAAAACACCAGCGGGACGGAAATCGAACTGCTGACCGCCACCGGCAATGGTCAGGGCGTGTCCACCGAATTGCGCTTCAAGCTGCTGGATGCCGATGGCAACGTCCTTGCCACCCAACCCTACAAGCAAGCGTTGGGGGCAAATGTGGTCACCCTGACCAATGGCTTGACGGTGGCCCGCATCCCGGCGCATTCCAGCTATGTATCCGATGCGTTCACGCTGAACGTCCCCGCGTCCAGCCCGGCCAGCCTGCGCGTTGTGTTGGAAGTGGACAAGCTGCGCTACCACACCGGGCAACCGGATGAAGTCGCCATCACCGGGCGAGGAGCCGAGAAAACTGTGTCGCTGCTCGACACGGCCTATCTGGGCGAAGTCACCTCTGTCAGCCCCGCCAGTTCGTTTGGCGACCAACCCGTCGTCATCACCGGGCGGGCGCTGGACCGGGCCAGCCAAACGCCGCTGCCCAATACATTATTGAAGCTCGTCCTCAACCAGCAAGGCTTCGAGCGGGTGTTCAGCGTGTTAACCGGTAATGACGGCACATTCACCTATACCTTCACGCCCACCGTCACCGATGTCGGGCTGTACAAAGTCAGTGCGGTACATCCCGACATCAACGACCGGCCCGAGCAAAAATCCTTCACCCTCGGCCGGGTGACAGTCAGCCCCACCCCATACTCGCTGGACGTGCCGAAAAACTACCCGTTCAGCATACCCTTCGCAGCCAAAACCGGGCCGACCACCACGGCGACCAACCTACGGCTTGCGCTGAATGCTGCCAGTCAGACTACCGGGCAACTGCCAACGGGTGTCACTGCGCAATTGCCTACCCCGGTCACATTGACCGAAAGGCAAACCGCCAACCTGCCCGTGGCGTTCAAGGCCGACAACAGCGCCCAAAATAATGGAACCTTGCTGTTTGATGTGGTCAGCGACGAACATCCCGCACCACTGACCCAAGTGAAGGTCAATTACACCCTGTCCGAGGCCAAGCCCTATCTGTCCAGCACACCCAGCTTCGTCGAAACCGGCTTGGCGCAAGGCGGTAGCCAGATCGAATCGGTCAAAGTGAAAAATCAGGGCTTGCAGGATGCGTTGAACCTGCAATTCACCTTGAATAAGGCCGACGGCAGCCCGGCCCCGGCATGGGCCAGCCTCGCCAGCCAAGCCAACGGCACGCTTGCCGTCGGTGCGGAGCGCCCCGTCACACTGTCGTTCACGCCGCCGGCCGGAACCCCGGAAGGCGTTTACGAACTCAAGCTCAACGTCCAAGGCGACAACGTGCCTCCGCAGTCGCTTAATGTCTATGTCAGCCTGACCCAGAGCGGCCAAGGCAGCGTATTGTTCAAGGCATCGAACATTTACACGGCAACCGTGGGCAAGGACGGCAAGCTGATTGCCGGACTCGCTGGCGCGACTGTCACCGTGCAGAACGAAGAAGTGGCGAGCATCACCCGCGACTTGAAGACCGATAGTTTCGGCGAGGCGCTGTTCCAGAACTTGCCGGCGGGCCAGTACAAGTTCCGCGCCAAGGCGACCAATCATCAGGAAATCGGCGGGCGCTTCCAAATCAAGCCCGGCATCACCTTCAACCAGCCGGTGTTCCTCGACTATAACTTGATTACGGTCGAATGGAGCGTGCGTGAAATCACTATCCAAGACCGTTACGAAATCATCCTCAACGCCACGTTCGAGACCGACGTGCCGGCCGCCGTGGTCGTCCTCCAGCCGTCCAGCGTCAATCTGCCCAAGATGAACACGGGCGAGGTGTTCTACGGCGAGCTGAGCCTGACCAACTTTGGGCTAATCCGCGCCGACCATGTCAGCCAAAGGCTGCCACAGACCGATGCATTTTTCCGCTATGAATTCTTAAGTGAAGTGCCGTCCAGCCTGGAAGCCAAGCAGCGCATCACCCTACCTTACCGTATCGTCGCGTTGCAATCCTTGGAAGGCGCGGCCGGCGCCGCCACCGCTTCGGGGGGCGGGTGTTACAGCTATGGCAATTCCACTAACGTCAGTTACGACTACGCCTGTTCCAACGGCACGACGACCAGCGGCAGTACCGGCACTTCATGGGGCAGCGGCAGCAATAGCTCTTGCCCCGGCGGCGGAGGCGGCGGGCCGGGCGGCGGTGGAGGCGGCGGCGGCGGTTGGGGTGGAGGAGGCTTCGGCGGGGGAGGCACGAGCACCCCCATCAAAACCAAAGGCAAAAAATGTGTTTTTGTGCCAAAAGGGGATGGAAAACAACAATGCCAATGAATAACGACAAAAGAATTCTGAGATTCAACATGGCTGATTTTACCGCGCATTCTCCCATCCCTTCATTACGCCAAGTGTTAGCCTTGTTTAGTTTGATGTTGCTCGCGCTGTCGGCACAGGCCAACGGCAATGGCTTGACGGTGAGCATCCCCAACGGCTACGCCAATGTCCAAGTCAAAGACTTGCATGTCCAAAGCACAGCCGGGTCCATGCCTTGGCTGCGGGTTTGGGACGGTCAGGAATGGAAATTCAACCCGCATTGGGAAAGCCTGTCGCAATCGTGGAAAAACCTGACCGGCAGCCAGACGGCGGATTCGACCGGAAGCACCTTGGCTGCGGGTTCTTCCGGCGGCGGTGCGTCCGCTTTAGTTGGCGTAGCCTCTTCCACAAGCTCAGGCGGGGGCGGCGGGGGCTGCTGGGTGTGGGTGGATGAAGACTGGCAACCTTCAGGCGGCACAACCCTTATAGGCGGCATACCTGAATATGGCCCGATGCTGCCCGAGCGCACAACTCCGTTCAACCGGGTGACGGGCGAATCCGAGGGCGACTACCCGCCGCCGGTGCTGGTGTCCGTCGATTACGCCAGTCTGTGCAGCGGGGTCAGCGCGGGCATGTCCACCGGCAGTGTCGCCCGCGATGTCGAAGGACTCCGCCGCCAAAACGAACTCTACTTGGGCGGCAATGGCCGCTATGCGTTCAGCAACCGCGCCTCACTGGAAAAGCGGGCTGTGCAGATGCTGCCCGAAGCGGATGCGGCAACCCTCGCTAACCGACTAGCCAGCGGCAGCATTAGCCTGGCCCCCGTGACCAACCCCAAGGGCTTCCGCTGGCTGGACCGGGAAGGCGACTGGATCGACTACAACAGCCAAGGCCAAGTCGTGGCCTACGGCGACAAGAACGACAACACCGTCTGGCTGGCCCGCGACACCGGCGGCACGGTGCGGGGCGTGGTCGATGCGAATGGGCGGGTGTTGCTGACCCTGCACTACACCGGCCAACTCGTCACCGAAGTCCGCGATTACCCGATCCCCGGCAATGCCCTGGACCTGCCTCGGCGCAGCGTCAAATATCAGTACGACAGCAAAAACCGGCTGACCCAAGTCACCGATGTGCGAGGCAACACCACTCGTTACGACTACAACGTCTCCAATCGCATCATCAAAATCACCGACCCGGAAGGCCGGGCGGAACAAATCGCCTACAGCGGCGACACGGTGGCCAAGCGCACCGCCCCCGACGGCGGCGTGACCGATTACACCTTTGACTACGACGATGCCAACAAGCAATTTGCCAGCAAGATCACCGGCCCGGAGACCGCCGCAGGGCGGCGGGTGGAAGACTACACCCACAACCGCTCCTCCAAACTAGTCCGCCAAACCGTCAACGGCGTGACTTGGGAAGAAGTGCGCTACGACACCGGGGCGCGGGCCGAAATCCACACTAATGCCCGTGGCTTCGCCACCCGCACCACCCGGAACGAATTCGAGCAAGTCGTGCAGATCGACCAGCCCGACGGTACGACAATCAAACGCGCTTACTCGGCGCTGAATCTGCAAATGACCGAGGAAACCGACGAGGCCGGGGTCAAAACCCAATACCAGTATGATGCCAAGGGCAACTTGCTCAAAAAGACCGAAGCCGTCGGTACGCCAGTCGAGCGTGTCATCGAATACCAAGTCAACAGCCTGGGTCAGACCGTCAAGCTCACCCGCAAGGGCCGGACGGAAGCCAATGGCACGGTCACGCCCGATGCCGTCTGGCAAATCGAATACGACGCGCAAGGCCAAATCAAGAAAACCACCGACCCGGAAGGCAATGTCAGCTTATTTAGCTTTGACCGTGCCGGCAATATGGCGAGCTACACCGACCCGCTAAGCCACACCAGCCGGTTTGAAGCCGATGCCGATGGCAACCTTGTCAAACTGAATGATGCCTTGGGCCGGGTGCTTAGCTATGCTTATGACAAAGTGGGCAACCTCACCACATTCACTGACGCTCGCGGCAAACAAACCAAAGCCGCGTATGACGCGATGAACCGGCCCACCCAAACCACCAATCCGGTCGGTGGAATCGCCAAATTGCAATACAATGGTCAAGGCTTGCCGGTTTCGATAGCCGATGAAGATGGGCGCATCCACAAATTCGATTTTGACAACTTCTTGCGCCTGACCCGGCAATCCGACGCATTGGGCAACAAAACGGATTACAACTACTATATCTCAGATGGCACCGCCGCCGGAGTCTTGGGTACACTCAGCGGCCCCGTTGAAACGAAATTCCCGACCTATTCTCAGCAAAACCGTTATGACAGCCTTGAACGGTCTACGCTTAGCACACTCATCGTCCCCAACCGGCTAGGCTCCGACACCCAAACCAGCAACGTCACCTATGATGTACAGCGCCGAATCAAATCCGAAACCGATGCCAATGGCAAAACAAGCACTTACACTTATGATGCCTTGGGCCAGCGCATTGAAAGCACCGATAGTTTAGGCAGCAAGACCAAAGCGGTCTACGATGCGCGTGGCAATTTGCTACAACTAACCGATGCGCTTGGCCATAGCTACGGATTTGCCTATGACCGTAACAGCCGGGTTGTCAAAGAAACCCTGCCCCTGGGCCAAGCCACCACCTACCAGTACGATGCCGCAGGCAACCTCGTCGAGCGCATCGACCCGGATAAACACAAGCTTGCCTATCGCTACAATGCCGCCAACCGGATCATTGAAGTCAAACATTACCAGTCCGATGCCAGTCTCGCCCGAACCACCACGCTAACGTGGGATGATGCCGATAATCTCATTGCGTGGAGCGATACCGACCACACCCGCAGCCAAACGTCCAGCGCCAGTGCCAGCTTTGACGCTGCCAACCGTAAGACCGGCGAAACCATAACCTATCCCGATGGCTACACCCTGTCTTATGCTTACGACTTAAGCGCAGTCGGCAAGAAAACCCGGCTGACTTGGCCCGATGGAACCCCGATAGATTACGCTTATAGCGACCATGGCGAATTGGCCAGCGTGACCATTCCCGGCGAGGGCAGCATCAGCATCAACCAATTCAAATGGACCGCGCCGGAGAAAACCACCTTGCCGGGTGGCAGCACCCAAAACAAAACCTTCGATGGTTTGCTAAACCTTGACGGCTTCAAAGCCAAGACCCCGGACCAGCAAACCGTGCTGGACATGAGCCACCAGTACGGCAAGGTGCAGGAACTCAAGGCCCGCAGCCGTACCGACACCCTCGGAGGCAGCAGCAACACCCTCGACTACAGCTACACCTACGATGCCGAGACCCGGCTAACCCAAGCCGTCACCGACACGGACGCGGGAATCGCCAGCGAAACCGAGGATTTCACGCTAGACGCGGTGGGCAACCGCATTGCCCATAGCAAAACCACAGGCGCGTGGACCTATGATGCCAACAACCGTCTGCTTCAGCGTGGCACGAGTGTCAACGTCACTTTCTACCAATACGATGAAGCCGGCAACCTGACCCAACAATCCGAACCCGGCAAGACCACCCGCTATGCCTATGACACGCAAAACCGGCTGATTGAAGTAAGGGATGGCGGTGACAATTTGATCGCCTGGTATGGCTACGACCCGCAAAGTCGGCGCATCTGGAAGGAAACCTATCCGGCGGGAAAGGGTCGGCGCACTTATTATCTGTATGCCGACGAAGGGCTGATTGCCGAAGCCACACTGGACGTTTCGCTCTCCCTAGCCACGGGAGAGGGTTGGGGCGAGGGGATCAATGCCGCCACGCCGAAAATCACCACCCAATACGGCCCCCGGCCCAATGCCCCTTTCACGACCGGAATTCTTTTCGCCAAGACAGCCAACAGCAACGGTCAAGCGGTATTTGCCTACTACCATCTCGACCACCTGAATACACCATTGATGGCTACCGATAAAACAGGAAATGTTCTGTGGGCAGCGAGCTATAATGCATTCGGATTTGCGACGATTACCACACCAGCACCTACATCAGAGCAACCGACTATCGAATCAAATCTCCGTTTGCCGGGGCAGATATGGGATGAGGAAACTGAATTTGAGTATAACTACCATCGTTATTACGACCCTAGAACTGGACGCTACACTACCCGAGACACCATTGGCCTAGAAGGTGGGATAAATAACTATGCCTATGTGGGGGGGAATCCGTTGCGCTTTACGGATCCGCTTGGCCTAAAAAGCCGTCACGATCCAAACGGTCGAGTTTGCCAAGACCATAGAAACAAGATTTCTAACTACAAAACAGACATCAATAACTGATGTTACGCAGTGAGCCGTTGAAGCTCGGCGAAACTGGCTTGTAGGGCTTTGATGTAAAGTTTGCTCTTGAGCGCGAAATGGTTAAGTTGATGCTTTGTCTTGAGCAGTTCAAGTTTGAAAAAC
>Ga0194049_1000264_pt1 | contig 18055 bp, 19 predicted proteins | sample JunL2225m_MetaG_FD_148665 | JGI IMG/M metagenome (GOLD analysis project Ga0194049, IMG submission 148665) | Anoxic zone freshwater microbial communities from boreal shield lake in IISD Experimental Lakes Area, Ontario, Canada - Jun2016-L224-25m | ecosystem: Environmental > Aquatic > Freshwater >... | reverse complement strand
GGGGCCGCCCCTGTTCCACCCGTAGCGGGGGAGGGGTCCGGGGTGGTCCCAGAAACGGCGGGGGGAGAAGGCTCAGAACTTTTTAAAGCTTTAATAGTTTGCTTGCTTAATTTTTTGTCAAAATTATCCAAACCCGTTGCGTCCATATACTGTTGACGCAAACCGGACAATTGACCGCCCATCAGCTTTTTGGCCGTCGCAATAACGCCTGCAAGCTGTTCAGGGCTATTTGCCGCATTAAATTGTGCTTGGAACGCCTCTCGATCTGCGCCGGTTCCTGCGCCAGATCCTAAAACAGCTTTCACAACTTCATCGGCTACAACTTGTTTTGCAGCGTTAAAGTCTGTGATGTTGCTCTTGCCAAACTCTGACGCTATAAAATTGTAGAATCGGTTGATGCCTTTGGTATCATGGTTGTTCAAACCTTTTGTAATATCTTCAAGTGAAGCAAGATGCTGAACCGATACGTTTAGTGATCGGACTAAATCGGCTTGTTTTCCGGTGCCAAAGTCTTTAACTGCTTTTACTTTCTCGCCATATGAAGTTTCATCGTAATCAGGATTGGCTTTGAACACTTCAGCCATGATGCGAGCCGCTCCCGGAGATCGGGCCGATGGCGGCGCTCTGCGGTATTCTGCAATCGCTTTTGCGCTTGCCGATACATCGCCAGCGGTCGGCGTATTAACATTAATTGTTTGCGGGCGTTCAGCCGATTCGGCAATGCCCATGTCGCGCTCTTCGCCCGTCACCTTGTTTGCAAAAAATAAATGCGGTTTGCCGTCTATTCCTTTTTTAGTTATTTTTTCAATGTTCTGACCAGCAATAGCGTTTTCTTCTTTTTGAACGCCCATCCGTTCTTTTTGAAGTTTTGCAATTTGTTCTTGCGCCTTCGCATTGGACTGATATGCGCCAGTAATGAATTTGAGCAAGCTACCGGGCGGACCAGACAACGCTTGTTGCACCGCTTGTAAATCTGTTTTATTCAAAACAGGCTCACCGTTAGCCAATTTTTCTTGCGTTAACCGTTCAAGAACTTGCTTGGCTGGCATCAACATTTGCGTTTCGATGATCTGCGGATCTACTTGGTTTTGCGTTGCGGTCTGCACTTGCTGCATAAACGGCAAAGTCGCGTTTACTAATATTTCTGCTTTTTTCAGGTGTTTATCTAATTCTGCTGCACCTAATTCTTGAGCGCCGCGCTGCGCTTCATTCATGCTCTTTTGAACTTTCATCCCCAGTGTGGGATTAATTTTCATTGCTTCAGCAGCGTAAGAGTTCTGGCCTTCCGCAGTAGAAAGATCAAATTTTGAGCTGATTGCCTTTAATTTACCGAGGTCTGCCTGTTCTTCTTGGGCAGACGCAAGCGTCATTTTGTTCATCTGACTGCGGTCAATGGCATCGGACAGCGTGTACGCTTTTTGTACAGCGCCAGCAATGTCTCCGGTGTTCTGGCCGATGCTCGAAATGCTTTGTGGGTCGATTGGCATATTATCCACCTATCCCGAAACCGCTTGTTTGTACGTCTGGTAAGGTCGGTGCGACGTATGGAGTTGCCCCGCCTCCTGCGCCTTGCAACCCCTTCAGCGTGTTCATTGTCGTGTAACTGTTAATTCCGTTGCTAATAGCCCCGGTGATCCCTCCAATCGTTCCTATACCAATGTTGGCTTGATTCTGGCCCTGCTGCATCGCAATGTTGCCCATGTTGGTAGCCGCGTTGCCGATGTTCGCCGCCTGCCCAGCCGCCGCTGCCTGACCGATTTGAACGGGCGCAAGCAGGTTCTGTAGTTCCTGCTGATAGGTCTGGTCGGCCAGCCCCTGGTTGTATCTGGACAGGCCTGCCAGCGTGTTGCCGGACAGGCCCATGCCCATTGCACCCGCTGCGGCTAGCGTCTGATTTTGGCCTTGCTGCTGTGCGAACTGGTAACCCGGCATATTCTGGAGCGTCTGCTGCGCGAGCTGCGGGTTAACTTTGCCGTCTGCGCCGATGCCAAGCAGATTCTGGTACGCGCCCATCGCGCTCTGACCGAGCTGCGTGTACGGCGTGGCCATCTCTTTCTGCTGCGCCAGTGCGGACTGCTGCTGTTGAATGGCAGCGTTGGATGCGTCTCTAGTGGCGCCTGCCGCTGTTGATCCTGCTGCCATTGCGCCGCCTGCGGCAACGACCGCACCGCCAATTATTGCTGCTGCTACCATTTCAATCTCCTAACCACGCGCTGTAATACCGCTCGACTTCCTCATAGCCAAGTTTTTCAAATAACCAGCTCGCGTCCTTGTGAAGTTTAGAACCAACAAATAACCGCTGTACGCCGCGACGCTTTAATTCTTTTTCGGCTGACTTGAACAGGTGATAACCCGTTCCGCCGCCCCTATGGTCTGGGTGTACATAAAAAATATCCATTGTGCAAGTTAGGCATGTCTGATAATGCAATCCCGGCGCAATAAACCCTACAAAATAACCAATTAATTTGCCGTCCTCGCGTGCGGTGACTGAAATCACCCCACCTTGCGCATCTCGCTCCAAATACACGTTGTATTGTGGATCAAGGGGCACTTTTTCCTTGTGCAAAGCCAATTCTTCCCAATGGATGGGGAGTATTGGCTTTACTTCTTCAAGAAACGGCGGAAATGGCTCAACTTGGCACGTAATCATGGCGACACCACAGTGGGCGTCAAACCGCGAAAATCAGCCCGATAAGTGCGAATGTCGACGATCATATGAATCCGATCATCTGACGAATTGTTGATTACTTCATGCTCAATGGCGTTCTGGAACCAATAGACGCCGCCGGTCTGCATATTGACCATTTCGTCGCCGCAACGAAAATTGCAGCCGGGGCCAGATTGCAGGACAAGGTGATAGCGGTCCCAGTATTCGGCATGGGCAGGCGTGTCCGCGTGCGGGTAGATACGACCGCCCGGGCGCAGCTTGTTAATCATGACGCGGCCTAACCGTTCGCCTTCAACGCGGGCCATCAAGCCGAATATCAGCGGTCGAGCTGCCGGCAGGTGCAGGGCGCCGTCCATCCAGACGCACTCGTGCTGATCCTTCTGGCCCTGCTCAAGCTCGGTCACGGACGCCGGCGGGAAGCGTAAAAAGATCGTTTCCGTGTCTCCAAACGGCCCTTGGGGGTAATCTCTCAAATAGGTGTCTGCCTTCCATAATGCCGCTTGGCGCGCAATTTGCTGCACCAATGGAATGTGGTCAAAACTTGATACAAATTGAAAATTCTTCATTTCCCTACCCATCCCGTGTTGGTTCCCGCTCCCGATTCCTTCACATACAGCGTTGTCCCGGCCCCACCCGACGTATTCAGGTACAGGTCGCCGATATTGCCAACGACAGCGCTGTTTGGACTGCCTGTGCCGGTCCGTAGCGCCACCGCGTTAATAGTTGGGGTGCCAGTCAGGGCAGGGGACGCGAGCGACGCCTTGGCCGCCAGATCGACTGTCAGGCCGGTGACCTGCGATTCGGTAATCTGGATTTGCGCCTGCGTAAATGCGCTGGCCGACGCCGCGCTGACGTAGACGTACAACTGGTTGAACCACGACCGCCAAACGGGGGTCAGCATATCCTTGGCCGAAATGACGGGACCGGGGATCGGGGCCAGTGCGGTCACTGCGCGCCCTCACGAATGGAAACCGCACCCTCGGTGATGGTGAACTGCACCGGGTCGGTCATGCGTATTCGAAACACAAAGTCTCGCGAACTGCCAAAACGTCGGGCGATAACGCGCTGTTTGTAGTTCCCCAGTGGCCCGACCTGCAGATTGCGAGGGGTCGAGTAAGTCCTGCCGTTGTCTTTGGAACATTCGACCGTGATGTAGGGGGTGACGCCTTGGCCAGTGTTTAGGCCCACGCCGGTCTCCATGTCTAAATACATCTCGTCGATGCTGAACCGGTTAAAGTCGTAGGAACCGTGCCGGGTGACCAGCTCGCGGACGATGGTCTGGCCGTTGTCCGTATAAACGCCACTGTCAAACCGGTGGATCTTGCCCGAATTGACCTCAGACACCACGGTGATGCCGTTGGTGTAGGCTGAGAACTGCGCCAAATGCCGCGTTGCGTAGTTTTGGGTCGTACCGCTTTGCGTGTCGCTCCACAGGCCCGAGGCCGTGTCGTACAGGAACGAGCGGTCAGCCGTGGGAAACGTCAATTGGTACATGGGGTGGCCGTTGATGACGTAACTGATCGCCACCGCGTCCGACACCGTGATCTTGGACATGATGTAGTCCAAATCGGGGGTCGAGATGACGGCCAAGTTATAGCCGGTGATCTGCACCACCTGCGCTGCGCCTTGGGGGTTCATGCCCAGAAAGCACACTGTTTGGTTCACATGGGCGCGGCTATAGACCGCTGCAATGCCGAATTCTGAGGTTGCCGAGATGATCGGCTGGAACGGTTCAGGCTGTGAGCCGACGTTCTGCCAAAACTCGGTATGGCGCTCGGAGAACAGGATCAGGTTACCGATCAGGGCATCGACGGCAAGTATGTTGTCCGAATACTGGGACGCCGATGCGAAGGCCAGCGAGTCCCAGATATTGCCGTTGAACAGGTTGGAGACCCAAAAATATTGAGTGCCGGGTTGCTCGCAGACGAAATAGCCGCTTACGAAAACAACCGATTGCGCGCCGTTTGGAAACCCGGACGAGGTGATCTGACTGAATGTGTTGGTGGCCGGGGTATAAATGTAGCCCGCGGTGCCGTCCACCACGATGATCTGGGACGGGTTGTTCGCAATGCCGACCGCCCCGGTGTTGGTGTTCAGTGACCCCAGCAGGGTCTGCACGAGGGCGGTGGTGACCGAGTAAAAGCCGTTTCCGGCCACGCAGTAGAATAAAGACTGGGTGCCGAGCATCCTGCGGACTACACCAGGCATCGTTGTGATGTTGACCAAACCGGGGGTGCCGAACACCGCGATCTGGGTCTTGTCGCCGTCTGGTCGCTGCTCGAAGTAGCAATTAAGGCGACGCTGCGCCGTGACCGGCAGCGAGCGGCCCTGAATCCCCGCGCCAAAAATAGGCACGACCTTCATTAAGGGTTACCGGCGTTAGGCTGAAAGTAGATCTCCGACACTTCGGTATTGCTGTGGCGGGCAAAAGTGACCGCTTCTTGGTAGCACTCCTCCATCACCGGACCCCACGGCGCGTTAAACATGGGCGCGATTTGCTTCGATAAGCCCCAACAGAGCGCCGAATACCACTCTTGGGGGTACTCGGGGTTGTCCAGCGGGTTGTTGAAGTCCTGCACGGGACGCAGGTACACGATGTGGATCTGTTTGGTGACGTCGGACGCACCGCCACAGTCGATGTATAAGACACCGTTGGCGCCTGACGGGCCGTTGTTGCCGATCTGTGCCTCGTAATAGATGGCTGTCGGGTCGCTGGTGTACGCGCTGCTCGTCTTGGTCGGCAGCGCTTCGTAGGTCTGGAGCGTCATGTAGTCGAGGGGGACGCTGTTCTGCGTGTTGTCCACGAGGATCGCCGTGACGATCTCTAGCGGGCGCTGGCCCTTGGTCGTGTAGTTATAAACGTAGTTCCCGGCGGACGCCGACGAGGGTAACCCCGCCGCGATGGTGATTGACCCTGCACCCGCGTTGACCCCGGTGATGGTGGTCGAAAAGCTGTCGCCCGTGTCGAGCTGCACCACGCAATAGTCGCCGGAGGTGAAGTTGCTAGTCGATCCCACCCCGGTGAACAGGGTGACTGCCGCCCCGTTGGCGCCAGTAGACAGTTGATCGGAAGCGTAGGTAACGCCTGGTACTGCCGCCACGCCACCGCACCAGTTATCGCCGGTCGGCCCGAGGTTGTACTGATACTGGCTTGCCGACAGGATCAGGTCGCCACGCTGCCGGGTCCACATCTTCAGACCCGGAGCGTAGTCCAAGCGCCCCATCCACGTTTTGACCATCATGTTCAGCTTGCGGGCACAGTCGGTCGTCTCAATAGGGTCGATCTGACCATAAACGTCCAGCTTGCCGATGTTCAGCAAAGCTTCGCGGATGATTTCGTCGCGATTTACGGTGAACGAATAAGTGCCGGACGTTGCCATTTAAGCTGCCTTTCGCGCCGCTAGCGCCTCGGTAATAACGTGCCAAATGACACGGTGAGCGTGTTCTGGCGTGATGTCCATCTGACACTGCGCCACCCCGGACGGTTTGCCATCCTCGCCCGTCACGTTTTTGCAGTGATCCCAGTTGTAATGCAACTGGTGACAGGCTGGCGCTTCATTGTTGCCACGCCCCGGACAACTGGTTTTATCGGCCCAGAGAACATGGGTGTTGTCCCAGTCGCGGGTAAGGTTGTCGTTGGACGAGTGCGACAAGAAGATGATTTTCGGCATCGGTTCGTGCGAGACCGCATTGAGCACGCCAGTCTCTGGCCCGATCACGAGGTCCGCCGCAAGGCTGAACGTCATGGTCTGGCGGATTGACCAGTCGCCCGACATCGGGTGTACCCGCGGGTCGATCTGCACCTTGCGGCCCTTCTCGTCCTTCACCGGCTGACCGTCTTCGGATACCTTGAACCAACCCTGCTCAAGCAATACCGCAGCGGGACCGCCGACCAAGAAAATATGCAGTTTCGGAAACTCAAGCAGCAGCGCCGCAATGATGTTATCCACAAATGGCCACGTTTTATGCACGGACGAACCGGCTAGTGACCACACTATGTTAAATTCACCACTCTGCGCCTTTAGCGCTTTGGCCCACTCGCGTTCCTCGGTAGTGGGGTAGAAATGCACCTGTGGCTTGTGCGGAATACCTGCCGCGTCGTGTTGCAGCTCCAGATAGTTCATGTTGGTGAGCTTGTGCCGTAGTGCCGGTGGCACACCGTGCAGGAACCGGCCCGGTATCGCTAGAAGCGTTCCTTCCGCCGACTCGGACAGATTCACCCACTTGTCGAACTTTGCCTTCTGGTAGTCCCAGAACGCGCCCAGCGCTAGGTTAGGCACCTGATCCTTGTCCTGATAGTAGAACTCGTCTACATTCGGGTCATGCAAAATGACATCGCTTCCCGGTGGAGAACAGAAGGCCGTGACATGGTAGCCCTGCTCCTTCAAGCCCGCGAAGATGCTCGACGCTTGGACGATATCGCCAAAAGCGCCGTATCGGACGACAGCGGCCCGCTTGGGGTGCTTGGGGATAAGGCAGCTGAATGTCTGCCCCTTCGCCTTTTTCTGAAAGACGAAGAACAAGCTGTACTCGCTGCCCTGATCCCGTCGCTGCCAGTCGAGCAGATCCCAATTGCCCGCCTTCTCCATCAGTTCAATCAGCCGGGTGTAGCCCACGTTCCACTTGTGGTCGGGATTCGCTCCCGGCTCACCGACCTTTGGGTACAGCGTCTCGTCGGGCAGGTACAGGACAAGGTAGCCGTTGATTTTGATGACCCGCAGCCACTCCTTTAGGCACTTGACCACGTTATCAAACGGGATGTGTTCCAGTACGTGACTGGAGAACACGAAGTCTAGCGAGTCGGTGCCGAATATCTTCAAGTCTGCCGCGTCGTCGATCCAAACGTCGGGCTTGAACTGGTGGCCGAAAAGCTGAATATCAGCGCCGTTATCAACGCCGATCATGTGCGGAAATGCCTTGTTCGGGCCACAACCGATGTCTAAACCCCGGCCACGGGTCCACTTTGGCAACTCCCAACGGATCTTGCCTGCCTCGTTCCCTTGCGGATCATCTGCTTTCCAGACCATGAGTTCCTCCCTCTGGTGCTTACTTGAACGGGTTGAGCGCGGAGAGAATCCGCGAGATCAATCCGGGCTGAGATACTGTGACCTGCTGTGCGTTTGGATCAATCGGCGGGTCGGTGTAAGGGACGGCTGTAGTGGGTTGAGGATCGCTTACGGAGTTGCCGTAGTCGTCAATCACAATATACGGCGGTGAAGTCCACGGTGTCACGCCGTCCCAAAGCACGGTATTAACAATAAATCCTGCCGGTACCGTCACGATATCGCCGTTTGTGTCGGTGTAACTAAACGTGTTGACGGTCACTATGTTGTACGTTTGAACACTCATCAAAAATACTCCACGATGAATACAAGACCACCAGCCCCAGAACCGCCATTTCCTCCAACAAAACCGTTTGTTGAGTTGCCAGCGCCGCCACCAGCGCCGCCGCCGCCATAATTTCCACCTGCGCCACCGACAGCGCCGTTGCCGCCGGTTATTGCTGTGCCAAACCCTGCGCCGCCACCAGCGCCGCCAGTTGCAATATACAGCCCGAGATAAGGCCATGGAATTGCAGAACCCGCAGCGCCAGCACCGGCAGCGACACCTGCGGTTCCCGCCGCTCCGCCACCTACATAACTTGCGCCTCCGGTTGCAATAATAATCGTTTGCGCGTTAGCCCCAGATTGAGCAACGCCTGATGCGTTAAAACCGCCGCCGCCAGCGCCGCCCGCAGGAGCGGATACATTTACGCCGCCAGTAAATCCTGCGCCAAGTGCCGTTGTGCCGCCGCCACCAGCGCCATTTGACGTACCTGAAAATGAACCACTTGCGCCAAATCCACCGTTGCCAATGAATAAAGCATTTTGACCACTAGCACTGTTTGTGCCAAACCCACCGTTGACGTTGGCAACAAGACCGCCCGAGCCACCGCCGCTTGCGGTTATTGAAATGCCCGGAGCGCCGCCACCGCCACCGCCCGCATAAAGATACGTTCCAAAACTTGTGATGCCGCCGCGGGCGCCCTGTCCTGCAATGCTGCCGCCCGTTGGCGTGACGCCGCTTTGACCACCTGCGCCACCCGCGCCAATCGTAATTGTTGGCGTACCGCTAATGTCTGACGCACGGAAAGTTTGAGACCAAGCCGGTGCGCCCCCACCGCCAGCACCACCAGATCCACCGGTTGCTGCGGCATACGTGCCACCAAAACCACCGCCAGCGCCGCCGCCGACAACCAATACACCGATAGCAATTACGCCTGTAGACGGGGTGTATGTTCCATTACCGGTAAACAACGTGGTTTTGGTTTTAACCGGAGAAGAACCGGCTGATATCGACGCTGCGGCTGGATTTGCTACGGTAGATTCAATGACTGGCGCTACGATTTGATCGTAACCAATGCTTGATAAATGGTTGACTCCGTTTCCACCGGTCGTGCCGCCTATTGATCCGTACACCTGCGTTGCGGTTAATTGCGGTGGAACAGACACCGCAGTACCAACCGACATCGAGCTGATGCTGATGGTTGTATTAGTCGGCAAATTTGCCGCACTAATCCACGGTGTAAATGTTGTGGAGGCCATCGGCAAATTGCCATCGAAATTTACAACGCCGTTTGCAACAACGCGCAAATGTCCATTTTTTACCGAAATTTGCACGGTATTGGTCGTGCTTGACCAATTGCCAGAATTAATGTTGTTTAGAAACGCGCCGTTATTTTTGTCCCAATAAATTTGGGTGTAATACGTTGTGCCATTGGTTGTGGTGCAGTTGATGAAACCGTAACCAGCGCCCGTGCCGCTGCCGCCCTGCGAATCGTAAAATCCAATGGTTAATGTTGTTCCAAGCCCAGACCAAGCGGATCCATTGTTAAACGTCAGCGTGACATCAAAATCGCCATCACAAGCATATGGCAAAGGGGTATTGCCCAACGTGCCGCTGTAAGGACCTAGTGGCGTGGTCGCGCCGATAACCTGCGACATGACCTGTCTAGTTGGATCTTTGCCATAGACGAGCAACGAATACTGTCTACTGACATCAATTAAACCAAGTCTAGGCAAATTGCTAATGCCGAGATTATTGCCGCTGCTACACAGCGTTCGCGCCAGTTGGGCATTTGCAGCGAATCCACGAATATAAGCTGTTGTGTTGTACGGAGGTCCAGCCGCCGGGTTAGCAGCGGTGTCTGTAATCAAAGCGATATCTGGAACGGTCGTATACGCGCATAGAAGCGTCAACTGCGTTGCCCAGACGTTCGGCCATTCATTGCCGGGATCGTTGATGCCAAAACCAATAAGAACGACAGTTGGGGCAAACGTCGAAACGTAGGAACTCCAAGTGCTGCTAGTGACTGTAAACCATGAAGGCAGCGTGCCACCAATTGCTACGCCTGTTGCTGAAAACTGGTTTAAGACGGTGCCGCCAATCGTGTAATCGGCAAACGTAAACGACTTGGCCGGGTAAGCCGATTGAAAAGCCGCCTTCATTTGTTCTACATAGTTGTCAACGCCCGAAACGGTTTCTCCTCCAGACAACGTGCTATCGCCCACGAACGCAACGCGGACGTTGGTCATGATTGTGGTCATGGTCGTGGCTGCGACCGTCTGAGACGCGCTCACCGTCCACGTAGTGCCACTGCCCGCTGTGATCGTCGTTCCGGCAGTCACGCCGGTACCGCTTAACGTTTGACCAATGACAATTTGTCCATTGATGCTACCGGCTGCAACGGTCAACGTCGTGCCGCTGATTGAACCGGTAAAACCGGCGCTCGAATTCAGTTTAGACAAATGGACATTTGGCTGAAACCCAACCACTGAAGGGGTCAACCCAATGTCAATTGTGGCCCCGCCTGACACTGGATTCCATGTCGAACCGGTCCAAGCGTACAAACCAGAATCGGTTGTGTACGCAAGCATCCCAATGGGTTCGCCGACCATTTGCGATAGCGTCGGTAGGGTCGCGACGGTAAAGGCGCTGCCTGCCGCTTGGCTGCGTCGTACCGGTAAGTCATATGACATCGCGACTCCTAAAACAAAAGACCGGCGCACGGCCGGTCCTCAGTCCCGGCATAAACCGGATAAGTTAAACCTTCAGTTTCAAGGTCTTTTGATCTGCCGGTGTTTCGACGTAGCCTACCGGTCGACGGTCGCCACGGTAGACAAGGCCATCCTGAACAAATCGACCCTCGATCCCGCCCTCACCGTAGATGGTGCCGTGCGGTCGAGTCGGGTTAAACAGTTTCGTGCCATCAGCCAGGAATTCGTCGTTTTGCATTTCCGCTCCCAATCAGTCCCAAAGGATGTTCCACAACCCGCCAGTGCCGGTTGTGACCACGATTAGGTTACCATTGTAGCGGACGCCCGTGCCACCTGACCCCGGATTGCCCTGAAAGCCGACAGCCGTAGCCGTCTGGGTGGCTGTCAACTGATTGGTCGTGGTGGTCGTGCCAAGGACATAGATGTCGTAAGGCGTGATCGTCCACGCTGTACCGGTACTGATCGCGTTAACGCCGTACAGGATGCCGCCACCCGAGCTGTCGATGGTAGCCGTGCCAGTCGTGCTTAGTGGGGTGTAGTTGGCGCAACCGGGGCTGTAAACCAACCCCGAAGTGGCGTCAATGTTGCAGACGCCCAGCGGGGAAAGCGAGTTCGCCGGATAGGTGGGGTTCAGGGTTGAAAGTGCCATGATCTATGACCGATCCAAATAGTTATTACGCTCTATAAACCCACCCACATCGTCGTAGAAAGCGTCGTTGTGTTCGCGAGTATATTCGTCATCCGTTTGCAGCAGCGCCTTCTTATCAAAGCCAACCCGCAGCGAATGGGCGCTTAACTCGCCGTTCGTCAGGTCGCCGTCGGCAAACTTGCCCGGCATATTGCCCGCAATGTTAATGCCCATCTTGCGCTGATCGGTGACTTCCTGATCCTCAATGTCCATGCCGGGTGGCAAGCCATTGAAAAACGCCGCGTTATTCATCATCCGGGTGGAACCATCTCCACCCGGCAAGCCTTCGCGACCGGGCATTCCCTTTTTCGCTCGGGCCTCCATGTCAGTGAGCCAGCCATGCTGATTTTCAGCACTCGATCCCTTGTCGGGGTAGTTGATCTGGAACTTTTCCTGCACAACCTTCGGCATGACTGGCTCCTCGCCTAGATCTTCTTGCTAGGAACGTCGTTGGTCATGCCGGGACGACCCATGTCTTTCGTGTTTGGCATCTGCGAACCCGAGGCCCGATAGACCCAGCCGTCACCGGGATAGCCGATGCCGCCTTCGTAGACGTTCATTTCTATCTTGCGGATGTCGGAATTCTCCTGATCCTCAATGTCCATGCCGGGTGGCAGGCTGTTGTAGAAGGCATTGACGCCAAACTCCAACCCCTTTTTGGCAAGGTAACCGCTGTTGCGGACACCGACCAGCTCGTTGTGCGACATCTCCGCGCTGTCAGGCAGCACGCCGACATCAGCAACGTGCTGGCCCTTCATCTCGTGGCGCTTCTGCGCCCGAGCGTTGGCCGACTTGATGATATCGGTGTGCGTCGGAGCATCGCCGCCGTACATTTCGGTCGCGAGCTGGTCCGCAGTGATCTGCGGGGTCTCGTACATTTTCCGACCGGGTTGCGTGATCTTAGGCATGAATTACTCCTTAAGCCGACACGTTGGCGCCGGGGAGGATCTGGTAATCCAGTGTGACAAGGTTGACACCCGAGGTGTCCGTGCCGTTGATCACATAGATTTGATCGCCCTGGTTGATTGAAACACCGCCGAGACCCGCCGCGCCCGCAGTGGTGTTCAGCGAGAACGTCTGCGTCGCGCCGATCTGGCCGGTGGCCGTCCCGTTCGCGTACAGCGTGTCCACGTAGAACACACCAAGGGTAGAGGTGGACAACGCTGGTGCAACGCCTGCCGCTGCCGTACTAGTGATACGGATGGCGGTTAACTGCGAAGCAGCAACGTGGATCGTGGCTGAGGTGTTGGTGGAACCCGCGTAGTTGTAGTATTGCGTCGCGGTGTAGGTCGAGGTGGACGCAACCGTCGTGAAGGCCGTGAGGCCAAACAGCAACAGGTTGGCGTGTGCCACGAATTTTGCCGAAAGGCCAGACGCGCCAGACGCCGTGATCGTCGCGAACGTGCCGCGAGCGAGATAGGCCGGGTTGTCGTAGGCCGCACTCTTCAAAGTATTGAGGTTAGACATAGTTTAGTGCTCCTTAAGCCAACGAGTCCCACTTCACGATGCGGGTGTTAATCGCAGCGGTGTGGACAATGCCGAAACCACCCAAGTAATACCAGGCGATGCCCTTTGAACGACCGTAGTCGGTTGGGATCTTGCCGCGCATTTCCTCTGGGACCGCGATGGCTTCTGCCACCGTGTCGTTGCCGAAGAAGAACATCCAGTCGCTGACGCCGTTCGTCCACGCAGTGGTGGTCGTGCCGTCCGTGCCGGTGCCCTTGGCGATATTGGTCTGCTCAATGTACCGGGTGTTCTCGTAGCGGCCAATCTCACCATTCATGATGAGGTTGAAGCCCGTGTCCGAGTACTGGTGAATCGTCTCAAGGTTGTTCTTGAGGGTACGCAAGGTCGTCGGCCATGCAATCGCGTAATAGTCGTCCGCGATATAAGCCGGGATGTTGCGTTCCTTCATTGCGTCCACGATCGCCTTGGCGTGCGCGTTTGAGAACGCGATGCTGTTGGTGCCGGTGACGGTGCCGTTGGTGTAGAGCGTGATGGCCGTGGAACTGGTGCCGCCGACTGGGATCGCTCGCAACAACGTCTGGTTGAACTGGGTCCAAGCAGCGCGGTCGAGGTACTTGACGCAATCGTTCTTAAGCACCTTCTTGATGACGTCCTCAACCGGGAACTTCGACAGATTGTCGAGCTTGCCCGAGTAGGGAACGCTGTTACCGGCTTCAGTGACCGTCAGGGTGCCCTGAATGATCGTGAAGTTGGTTTCCGGCATCGTGTTCGTCTCGACGAGGACCGCACCAGCGGCTGAAACGTCAGAGAAAACGTCCCACGTAAACACGTCGCCTTTTTTCTTGCCCTGCTGGCTGATGTCGTGGACATCGGCAAACTGGCGGAACTTGACCAGAGGCTGCACGTTAGCGCGCAGTACGTTGGATAATTGGCGGCTGTAGAGATAGCCCCCGAGGCTGTTAACAGCCCAAACTTGACCTGCCATGTGGCGTGACTCCTGTTGTAGAACCACGCCACGATGGCGGGTTCAGCGTCTATGAATAATCGGTCTCGACTGTCCCCGCGCTTTCGCCATCCTAACGATGGACGATTCGTAGGTTTCGTCGTCATCCTCGTCAGCTTCTTCCGCTTGCCGTCCACCGGCTACTGGAATCGACCTGACGGACGCCTTGCGTTGCTCTTTATCGGCTCGTCGCTGGGGATCAGCGGCAGGTGCAGCAGGTTTGCCTCGCAGTGCCCTTGCTTCCTCACCTACGGTGCGGAGGCGGTCCTTAAAGTCCATGTCGGGGTTGGATTGCGCCAGTTGGCTGTCCTTCCAGACGATGTATTCCTTAAGGCGGGGATCTTTGAGTTCGGCCTGGTATTCCTTATCGAACCAATTTACAGCTTCGCGAAACGTCAACCGACCATCAACGCGCTCGTCCACAAGTCGGGCAACGTCCGCATTAGCGGATGGTCGCTCAATGGCTTGTGCCAGTTCGTCAATCGCCTCTTGCTCACCCATAATTGCGCGGTTGAGCAGTTCTCGCACCCGGCCACTAACCGGGTTCGCCGCCTCGTCCCGGTGGGATGGAGGGGCGCTAAGACCATTTCTAACAAGTTCCTTGGCATTGCGCAAGTACTCGTCGGCTGCTGACACCTTGCCAGCGCTCTCCCGGAGCTGCTGGAGTGTGAGCCACTTCTCAATTCCGTTAACAATCAGGCGGTAGTAGGTCTCGCCGTTGGTGAGCTTGACGTCATCGGCCCCGGCAGCTCGGGCCTCGTCTAGCGCCCGGTCGGTTTCCTCAGCCTCGGCGACAATTTCGCCCTCATCCTGCTCGTGTTCAGCAGCACGGACGCCCTGTTCTGTCCACGCCTCGTCCTCCAGATCCTCCATGCCGTCCTGCGACTTGCGCTCGTCGGCTTGGTTGGCAATGTTGTTCAGCCGCTCCAGACGCTCGTCATTTCGCGCCTTGTTGGCCGCTCGCGCTTCAATTTCGCGCTCGCGGCGCAACTCGTCTTGATTGTCCTCGCTCATAATCAGTCCTCCTCCTTCAACAACTCCATCGACTGCAAGCCCATCTCCACCGCTCGACCGAGCCAGCTTTGAAACTTGCGCGCCGTCCAAATTGTGTTCCGCAATTCGAGGATTTCGCGCTCGGGTAGGATGCCCACACCCTGTACCAGCGCCTCGATGGCGTCCGCTTCCTCGTGTTTGGCCTTCTGGAGCAGGTAATCGCCGATGTCTGAGGTCAAAAAGTCCTCAACCTGCTTGCCAAACACGGCAGTGCGTACCAGCGGCTCGTCGGGGTCGATGTGGCGTGCCAATTACATCCCCTGCGCTGGTGCGGGCTGGCCCTGCGGAGCCTGTCCCGGCTGTTGTGGGGCCGCTGCGGCCGACATTTGACCGACGTTAGCCTGGTGCAATGCCTGATCCTTGGCCGCGAGGTGACCGGCGTAGATTTTGACGTTTTCGTGCAAGTCCTCTTTGTCGGCCAGCAGCATTTTGACGATGTTGCCCTGCGTCGCGGTGTCTCGCTTGACCGCATTGGCCTCGGACTTGTCCCGGCGCTCCATCAACAGCTGCTGCAACTTCATCTGCAACTGCTTGATCTGCTGTTGCTGTGCCGCTTTCTCTGGATCGTTGCCCAGTGAGAACCGCTCGCCGTCTGCGTAGCCTGACAAGGCCATGATTTCCTTGAATACTTCTTCCAGATTGACGCCCGGTGGCGGCTTTTGCGCGACCTTGGCAAACGAGGTGACGCCAACCAGAAACTTCTGCATCTTGGTCACGGGGTCGGTGTTACCCATGCCCACGTTGACGTTGACCGTCATCTCGCGCTCGAGCATATCGTCGGTGACCTTATCCATGCCGAACTTCTGGAACTGCTTGGACTTCTTGCCAGCGATCTCCAGCACCGTCTGGTCGGTCTCGTAGTGCTGTTCAAGCAGCACCAGCTGGCGCAGGACGGGCGCGATGAAGGTCTCGCAGTACGTCATGAGCATATAGTCGGTCAGCAGGTTGGCCGGCGCCTGTAGCAGCGTCATGGCCCGGGCCGGTTCCCGTGGTGAGCGGCTGGTCTGGACCGAGGCTGCGCTAAAGTTGCCGACCAGCTCGTCGAAGTTCTGGTTGTTTCGATCTTCCTCAGCGTAGGCCGAGGCGGTCACATCCGGCCAAGTGTTCTCCACAACGTCGGTTGCAGGGTCGTCCATGAGGACAACGCGACCGGGTACGTTGCGCACCAACGCCGGGAGGTCCACGTTTTTGCCGCGTTTGGCAAAGTAGCCCTTGTTAAGCACGAACTTGACGTTATCCAGTCGGCTGTTCTTGATCTCGTTGATTTCATCTTGCAGCCCCTTGACCAGTTGGGGGATGGACGAGGGAATCGGGCGGTGTGTCTCGACGGTAGCCACGCCCATCACGTACGGACGTTTCCCGTGGAACACTGTGGCGTCTAGGGGTTCGGGGTCCGTCAGCATCTTGTCGCTGTTCAACGTCCAGAACTGGTAGTCGGTGCCGTTCCAACGGTGAATGTGGCGGTGCACCCACACGATGTCGTAGTCCGATATTGTGCGACGCTCCAGATGGGCGTCTTGGGAGTTGCCACCACGGGCACGCCGGGTGCTGTCGTCGGCATCGCGTCCGACTAGGGCCGCATCTGGATATTTGTGCCACTGGCGGCCCTTGGGGTCTGGCCGTTCCATGCGCTGTTTGACGTCAACGACAAACATCGGGATCAGGTGGATCAGGTAGGGTGAGCTGTTGACCGGATCGGTCCAGTTCGATGACGGGTCGAAGCGGAAGTTTTCGATGGGGATCAGGTCCACCATCGGCTTATCGTCTGACCGGATCAGCTTGCCCTTAGCGTCCTTGCGCATCGCATAGCGCCATGACACATGGGCCACACAGGCGCCCTGCACCTGCGCGTCCTGCAAGCCGCCCATGCAGATCTGGAACCAGGGGATCGACTTCGTGAGCCGGTACTGGAGCAGCTGCTGCATGACATCGGCGGAGACTCGCTCGACTTCATCGTTGCCGTTGACCGGCGTGACTGAGATACGGTCTAGGTTGCTGAAGAACGCCGCTGCCGCTGCCGCCTCGTTCTTGCGAATGATGGCGCGGGTCTTGGGGACAAAGATGCTTGACCGCTTGCGGAAAATTTCGGAGTTGTACTTGCTGTCCGACGGGTGCTGGTTGTTGAACGCCTTGATCGAATCGTCCCATTTGGAACGGTAGTTGGTATCCACGAAGCTCGTGGAGAACCGATAGGCATCTTGCGCCCGACGCCGCCAGTTAGGTTGCTCGGGGTCGAAGTCGTCGTGTTCTTCCTCTGGCCCGTTTTGCTCAGGCTCGATGCCCATGCCGTCCGTCTCGTTGGCCGCGTACCAAAGGTCGGTCTCACCCGACGCGGGGTCTTTGATGCTCGGCGGCTGCGGACGCCACTGGGTCGATTCACTCATTGGAATTTATCCGTCTGTCTGTAGCGCCACGCTTTAGGCACTGTTGGCTCCCGTCCGTCCCAAGGGCCGCGAGGCAGGTCGAACGCCTCTAGCAATGCCCCGCCGAATTTAACGCAACTGTCGCGAATCTCGTCTGGTGTGCCCAACTTGTTCTTGGGCAATAGGCTGCTAAACCCTTCCTTGCCGATGACGTTGGCCACGGACCCTGCGATTGCGAGGTGACGCACGACAATGCCGCCGCCTTGAAAGCCGATGACCCATGGGTGATTGGGGTATGCCTGGTTGAGTGAATCCCCGACCTTCTGCGCGAGCGCCAGTTGCGTCGCTTCCTCGGGGTCACCCGCTTCCATGACCGCATTGAAATCAAGTCCTAGCATAGCCACACCGACAGCGGCCACGCGCACGACACCAATGTTTTGCCGACGCACATCTTCAGCGTTTCGTGCTCGTAGAAGTAGTCGACGACCTTCTTTGCCGCGCTGATCGCGAACACGATGGCCAGCGCGATGACCGGCTTCTGGCCCGTCAGTTGGACGCAGATGCCCAGCGCGCCGCCGTACACGATGTGGTTGGCCCAGTCTTGGGGGATCTGGGGAACGCGATCTAGGGGGTTTACGAATGGCATGGGGAGTCCTTAGTAACTTGGATACCAAAGGTGAGTGCCGCCATCGTACGTGAACGTCATCACGCGATTGATCGTTGCAGTAGATGCAAGGGCGATATTGCCAGTTACATCAGTTGTGAACGCGGCGGTGG
>Ga0194049_1000261_pt1 | contig 18159 bp, 14 predicted proteins | sample JunL2225m_MetaG_FD_148665 | JGI IMG/M metagenome (GOLD analysis project Ga0194049, IMG submission 148665) | Anoxic zone freshwater microbial communities from boreal shield lake in IISD Experimental Lakes Area, Ontario, Canada - Jun2016-L224-25m | ecosystem: Environmental > Aquatic > Freshwater >... | reverse complement strand
ACAGGTAGGCCCGGCCGATCATCACCGCTCGTGCCCCGAGGGCGACGGCTTTGACGACGTCGCTTCCCCGCCGGATTCCGCCGTCGAGAATGATCTCGATGTCGTCGCCCACCGCCGCCACGATCGAGGGGAGCACGCGGATCGAGGCCGGGGTCCCATCGAGGTTGTTGCCCCCGTGGTTCGAGACCGACAACGCCGTGGCTCCGGCCGCCACCACGCGATGCGCATCATCCACCCGGGAGACACCCTTGACCAGGAACTGGCCGTTCCACTCACCGATGAGCCAGGCGATGTCGTCCCAGGTCGGCAATGGGCTCTGCATCCACTCGTAATAGGCCCCGAAGAAGGTCGGGGGCGTGGTCCCCGGCAGGGCCATGTTCGGCGTGTGCAGCGGCGGGATGTGGGCGCGCTTGATGAACTCCCAGAACCAGCGGGGCCGGCTCAATGCCTCGGGGGCGAGCTTGATCATCGCCTTGAGATCCATCTTCTCGGGGATCCACGGGCTACCCCAGTCCCGGCCATTCGAGAAAGACCAGTCAAGGGTCAAGATGATGCCCTTGGCGCCGGCGGCCCTGGCGCGGTCGAGGCGCTGGACCATCGTGTCGCGGTCTCCCGACCAGTACATCTGGAAGAACACCTGGCTGTTGACCGCGGTGACCTCCTCGATGGGCTTGGACGCGAAGGAACTCAGCCCGATGGGCACGCCCCGGTTGGCCGCCGCCCGAGCTACCGCCACTTCACCGTCAGGGTGGACTGCTTGGACGCCGGTGGGCGAGATGAACACCGGCATCGAGAGGTCTTGACCCATCACCGTGGTAGCAAAATGGCGCTCCCGGGGAAGGTCAGCGATGTGAGGAGAGAGCCCAAGTTCGGCGAACGCCGAGAGATTGTCGGCCAATGAGACCCCCTTCTCGGCGCCGGCGATCAAGGCTGCGTAGACGGACTTGGGGAGGCGCTTCTCGGCACGACGCTGGGCGACTGCGACGCTCTCGAACCACTTGTCTGCCATCTGGGGACCTCCTTGGGGCCGAGCCCAACCTTAATGGCTGGCCCCCGTGGGTGACCTCTGGCGGCGGCCCTCCCGCCAGCCGGTGAGGCCGGTGAGGAGCGCGTCAAGGACCACGGTGGCACCAAGGAGGACCAGAGTGCCGAGCATGAAGCGGAATCGATCGTTCTCGCCGAGCTCAAGAAGGGTCGAGGTCGTCGCCACCATTGCCACCGTGCCCCAGAGATAGACCAGCAGCACTCCTTCGGCACGATGATGGCGGCGGCGCCACGCAAGCAAGGGCACACCGAGCAGACAGAGGGAACATCCCACTACCGCCGTGAGCGAGACCTGCCGAGGCCGCGAGCCGGATCGCAGCGTGACCGACAGCCACGACGTGCCCAAGCGCCCTCGGGGTTCGATCCCCACCACGGTGTCGTAGGCATCGCGATAGGTGGCCATGGCGGGAGAGAGCGTCTGATGTTGGGCCAGCCATGCGCCATAGGACCGAGCGGCGGTCGAGGTCCCGTCGACCCCGCCGCGGCGGAACAGGACGTTGTCATCCGACGGGCTGAACCAGATCGCACCAGCACGCCCCACATTGGCGGCGTAGTGGCCCGGTCGAGCCCCGATGGCTCGCAGGTCCTGGCCGAGCAAGTCCTTCGAGATGCCGACATAGGCCAGGTTGTTCAGGTTCACTTGACCGTCGGGCTTGACCTGCTCGTCGAGGACCGCCACTCCCGTCGGCAGGCCGATGTGCACCATGCCGGCCGGATAGCTCGGCAGAGGACGGAATCCGGGATACTCGGCCAGCGGGCTCAGCGTTCCCTGTGCCACCAGCCTGGTGACATCGCTGTGATCCAGACCGATAATGGCCGTCTTTGACAGGTTGATCCCCACCCAGCTCGAGGTTGACGGTACGCCAAAGATCACGATGTTCTTGGCCGTCCACCCCAAGACCAGCACCAGCGGGACCAGACTCACCAGGAGCACTTTGCGCCAGGGGACCTTGGCCACGAGGACGACCAGAGCCAGGGCTGCCAGCATCCATGGCACCTGATAGAGGCTGTCGAGCAGAACCAGTCCAGCCAGGAGGCTGGCGAAGGTCAGCCCCCAACCCCACGTTCCTCGCTCGGCGAAGCGCAGCAGCGCCAGCAGGCTCAACGAGATCAGGCACGCCGTCGGATAGGGATAGAAGGCGATCGAGGCCCAGAGCAGCCAGGCCGGGCTCAGCACCACGCCCACCACGACGACGGCGAGGCTGAGCCAGCGCCGCACACCCATCGCCCGGGCGACCACGTAGGTGGCTGACGTGGTCAGGACGCCGAGCAGGATCGAGCCGAGGTAGAGCGAGATAGTGGCCAGCCAACTCGGGAGCGCTGAGACGACGGCGGACACCACAGTGAAGAGGGGCGGTTGGCTGTGCAGGTGCAGCAACGACGTGACCGGGTGAGCCCGCACCGCACCGAGGTCGACGAGGTGCATGTCCCAGCCGATCCGGGCCGGCCAGGTGTTGAACGCCGAGCTGAGCACGAAGGTGGCGAGCAGACGGGCGAGGATCATGGCGAGGGCCAGGATTCCCACGTCTCGCCATTGGCGGCGATCATCGGTGCCGAGCAGACGGACGCGCCATCCGGTAGGCCGCATCACCCCATCCACCTCTCCATCCGTCACCCCGGTCCTCCCAATGGCCCTCGGCCAGAGTGTTGCACCCCAAGCCCCTCCTCGACGGCCGCCGTCGGCAAGACTCGGGCCATGAGATGGCAGCACGTCCGACGCGCCGCACTCGCCCTGGTCGGCCTGCAGACTGTCGGACTCGTCGGTGTGAGCACCTTGTTCTACAACCGCTTCATGGAGTCCGTGGACTTCGGCATCTTCGCCCAGGCGTTCGTCCTCATCGGACGAGGCAACCTCAACCCCGAGAACACCCTCAAGCACGGCTCGTTCCTCACCTCCCACTTCGAGCTCATCATGTGGCCGCTGTCGCTGCTGTCCTGGGTGACTCCGGGAGGCCTTGGACTGCTCTGGATCCAGGCGCTCGCTCTTGGCGGGTGCGGCCTCGTCGTCGTCGCCTGGTCGGCTCGGCTCCTCGAGGCCCGGGGACTCACTCCCCGATGGGGAGCGGTGGCGCTCGGAGGCGTCGTGATAATGGTGGTGGCCAACCAGGTGTTCTGGCGCACCGTCGCCGAGGACTTTCACTTCCAGGCGCTCGCCGGCCTCCTCATCCTGCTCGCCGCACGCGATCTCATCGATGGTCGCCAGCGCCGGATGTGGCTGATGGTGTCGCTCTGCCTGCTCTGTGGCGATGTCGCAGCTCTCCTGGTGGTCGGCCTCGGGATCACCGGGCTGCTGACCCAGGGTCGACGACGCACTGGTGTGCTCGTGGTGGTCGCCGGGGCCGCCTGGCTCGGACTCGTCGGTCTCATCGGCGCCAACCATGCCAGCCACCTGCGCGACTATTCATCCCTCGCCGGCACGACGCTGCACCCCGGACTCTCCGGCCTCGTCCACCTCGCGTTGGGCCTTGTGACCCACCCCGGACGAGCAATCTCTCTCCTCGCACATCGCTCTGACCTGCTGCTCGCCAACCTGCGGGCCGGCGGCATCATCGGTCTGGTCACCCCGCTCGGGCTGGGTGCTCCCGTCATCGTCCTGGCGTCAGCGGGTCTCGAGTCACACGTCGACTATGTGCGCGCGGGATTCCAGCTGGTCCCAGCCATCCCCCTGCTCCTCGTCGGCTCCGTCATGGCACTGCTCTGGGGTTCACGCCGATTGAGCGGTCGGGGACCATTGGCGGCACGGCTGGCCGCAGCGGCTGGTCTCGTACTGGTGGTCTCGAGCCTCGGGCTGTCGGCTTCTCCGAGCAGCTGGCTGCTGACGAGCTCGGCCAACCCCACCATGATCAGCCCCGTCGTGGCTCGAGGCCTCGACGCCGCCCTCGCAGCCACACCAGCCGACGCCCAAGTCATCGCCCAGGCCCAAGTGGTCGGCCGCTTCTCGGCCCGCCGACATGTTGAGTGGGCCTTCTTCGGTGCGCCCCGCCGACTTCCCCTCCAGGCCAGACAGGTGGTGCTCGTGCTCCTGCATGCCTCGGGCACCCCGGAGAACCCCACCGTGACACGACTGCGCCACCAGGGGGCGAAGCTCCTGATCAATGCTGACGGGGTCGAGGCCATCGAGTGGCACCCTCCGACTGGGCGCCAGACCCTCCTCGTCGCTCCTTGAGCGACGATCGCCTCAACGGCTCAGGGACCTCAGTTGATCGGGACCGGGTTGGCCAGGGCGGCGAGCATGGCATCGGAACCAGCAACCAACGCCTCGCGCTGAGTGTCAGAGAGTGACTCAAGGAGGCTCACCATCCGAGCGTTGGTGTCATCCTCGGCGGCAATCCGCCGGGCGATGAGCTCTGGCGTCTCCTCGACGGTGTCGTCCTCGCCATAGCCATGGAGGCCGAGCATCGAGCCACCGGCATAGAGCTGCACGGCCTCGGCGTCACTCAGGCCCGCGGCCTTGATGGCATCGGTGTGAACTCCACCGCGCACCTCGCGGATGATCACTGCGAACTGATAGGCGGCCGCAGCACTTCCCGAGGGAATCGGCAGGGATCGGTAGCCATCCACAATTGGCCAGCGTCCGGTCGGAAGGGTGCCGACCAGTGCCGAGGCGGCGGCGATGAAGGCGTCGAGGGTGCTCTCATCGATCCCGCCGAAGGTGTCGTTAGCGAAGGCGCTGGCCGCCTCAAGGTGCTTGGTGACCGCAAGGTCACGAGGCGCCCCGGCCCGGGCCTTCTCCATGATTGAGGCGACCATGCCGTCTTTGAAGAAGAAGAAGACTTCGTCCACCTCGATGACGTCGATGTCGCCAAGCACACCACCGCGACCCGCGGCGTAGAAGGTCACGACGTCGAGCTCGATGGTCTCGCCGATGGCGATGGCCTGGGGCGAGAAGTAGAAGGACGCGCCGAGGGTCCCGAGCGGTTCGGCGATGGCGGTGGTGCAGTCAAGAGCGTTCATGGACGCCGACTCTAGGGGAACGGCGCCCTCCGCGCCCCGAGCCCGCCTCCCGACGGATCGATCGGGACGGGACGTAGCATCGGGCGATGCCTGTCGAGACCCCGGTGAGCGACGAGATCCAGCTGCGCCGGGATCCTGAGGCCACCGTCCGTCGCCTGCCGGCCCTCGATGGGATCCGGGCGATGGCCATCATCCTGATCCTCTTCTTCCACGCCGGGTTCTCGTGGCTGATCGGAGGCTTCTTCAGCGTCGATGTGTTCTTCGTGTTGTCGGGCTTCTTGATCACCGGCCTGCTCGTCTCGGAGTTCCGGATCTCGTCGACCATCGGGCTCAAGCGATTCTGGGGTCATCGCATCCGGCGACTCCTGCCGGCCATGCTGGCGCTGCTCGTCGGGGTAGCCGTCTGGGCGTGGCTCTTCTCACCGCCTGACACCCTGGCCCAGCTGCGCAGCGATGGCTTGGCCACGCTCTTGTATTCCAACAACTGGCACCAAGCCTGGGGCGGCACCGGCTACTTCGCCGAGATCCACACCCCTCGGCTGCTGCTCCACACCTGGACGCTCTCGATCGAGGAGCAGTTCTACATCGTCTGGCCGCTGATCGTCCTCGCTCTGCTCCGCCTCACCCGCTCGCTCAGCGGTCTGCTGGTCTTCTGTGTCGCCGGCATGATCGCCAGCGCCGCGGCCATGGGAGTCGCCTACAACGGCGGCGCCGGAGCCGCCCGGGCCTACTACGGCACCGACACCCGGGTCCAAGCCCTGCTCATCGGGGCCACGCTGGCCGTGATCCTCGCCGAGCCGCTGTCCGGGCGCCGGCGACCCGCCGGTCTCGGTGATGGCCATCTGAGCATCGCCCCCGTCACAGAACCCACAGGCCTACGACGGATCCTGATCGGTGGCCTCGGACTCGTCGGTCTTGCCGTGCTCTTCACCATGTTCTTCACGATCTCGTCGAGCGATGCCTGGCCCTATCTCGGCGGCTTCGCCATCGCCTCGATGGCGGCCGCCGCGCTGATCGCCTCGGTGGCGCTCGTCCCCGAGACCCCGTGGGCCCGGTTGCTCTCCCTGCGGCCCATCCGCTACATCGGATCCATCTCCTACGGCCTCTATCTGTGGCACTGGCCCATCTTCGTGGTGGTGGGGTCAGAGCAGACCGGCCTGACCCGATGGCCGTTGTTCGTCGTGCGCCTAGCCCTGACGTTCACCTTGGCCGCCCTGAGCTACCGGTTCCTCGAGATGCCTATCCGTCGCACCGCCCTCCGGGGTCCTCGGGCATGGATCCTGGCCCCGGTGGCATTCGGGTTGACCGCCGTGCTGATTGTCGTCGCCACCATGGTCCCTGCTCCCTCGGTCTCGGCTGGTCGGACTGGCCTCTCTCCGGCGCTATCCGCTCGCCTGCACGCGGCCGACGCCTTCGGCTCCCACCCGGTGCGATTCATGCTGCTCGGCGACTCGATGGCGGTGACACTCCGTCGAGGGCTCAAGGTGGGCGCCCATCGACGATGGGGCGTAAGTCCGCTGTTCTCTCACCCCGCCTTGGGCTGCGACCTCGACCCCACCCTGCTCAACAACCTCCAGGGGGTCGTGGCTCCGGCCACCGCCGGCTGCAGAGACTGGCCGGATCGGTGGGCCTCGTATGTGGCCACCGATCGCCCCGAGGTCGTCGGGATCGTGCTCGGTCGATGGGAGGCTCTCGACCATCGGTTCGAAGGCCGCTGGACCCACCTCGGAGAGCCCCGGTGGGACGCCCACGTTGCCGCAGATCTCCGACGGGCCGTGGACATCGTCTCAGCCCACGGAGCCAACGTGATCCTCTACACGATGCCCTACATCGACCCGGCCAAGGCCCCTGACGGATCCACCTATCCCGAGAACCTCCCCGCCCGCACCGACGTCTACAACCGCATCCTCGGTGGCGTGGCAGCGAGTCGGCCGGGGATCGTCACCGTCGTGGACCTCAACGCGATGCTCAACCCTGACGGGCGGTACGCCTCGGCGATCGGAGATCTCACCACCCGCTGGGCCGATGGGGTCCACCTGACCCTGGCCGCTGGATTGTGGCTTCGACCCCGCCTCTATCCGACCGTCGACCAGCTGGGCCTCGACGCGCGCGATGCCGCCGCTGGGCGATGATGAGGATATGAAACTCCGTCTCTTCCTCGAGCCCCAGCAGGGCGCCACCTACGACAGCCAACTTGGCGTCGCCCGAGTTGCCGAGGCTGAGGGCTTCGACGCCCTCTTCCGCTCCGACCACTACCTCAAGATGGGAAGCGTCGACGGCCTGCCCGGTCCCACTGATGCCTGGATCACCCTGGCCGGCCTCGCTCGCGAGACCTCGACCATCCGCCTCGGGACCATGGTGACCTCGGCCACCTTCCGGCTCCCCGGGCCGCTGGCCATCTCGGTCGCCCAGGTCGACGCCATGAGCGGCGGGCGGGTCGAGCTCGGCCTCGGGGCAGGCTGGTTCACCGAGGAGCACGCCGCCTACGCGATACCGTTCCCCGAGCTCGCCGAGCGATTTGACCGGCTCGAGGAGCAATTGGCCATCATCTCGGGCCTCTGGACCACCCCAGTCGCCGAAACATTCTCCTTCCAGGGCGATCACTACCAGCTGGTCGACTCGCCAGCCCTGCCCAAGCCCGTCCAGTCCCCCCGACCGCCGATCATCGTGGGCGGTGGTGGGCCCAAGCGCACACCGAGGCTGGCGGCCACCTTCGCCGACGAGTTCAACACCCCGTTCCTCCAACCCGACGACGCCGCCGCCCAGTTCTCTCGCGTGCGTGAGGCCTGCGAGCGACGCGACCGAGACCCCGCTTCGATGCGCATGTCGTCGGCGATGATCGTCGTGTGTGGCGAAGATGAGGCGACAGTGGCTCGGCGGGCCGCAGCCGTCGGCTGGTCCGTGGCCGACCTCAAGGCCTTCGGCGCCTGCGGCAGCCCGGCCGAAGTAGCCGAGTCCCTCAGTCGCTGGCGAGACGCCGGTGCGGAGACCGCCTACCTGCAGGTCCTCGACCAGAAGGACCTCGACCATGTCCGGCTCATCGGCCGCGAGGTCGCCCCGCTCTTGGCCTAGTCCAAGGTCCGGCCGGCCGAGATCATCCCGGTGGTCGGGCTGGACCCGGGCCGCCGGGATGCCGGGGGCCGTCTGATGATCGAGGGCCCTGGGCGATGACCAGAAGGGCGACCGCGAAGAGGATCGAGATCGCCGCCAACACGAAATGAACGACGCGGAAGCCCAGCGAATGCGTCGTGTCGATGAGCATGTTGCGGATCAGTACGGCCCAGACCCACAGCGACCACATCGCGGCAGCTCGCAGGACCCAGGCAGCGGCTCGACTCATGCTCGCAGCGTAGGCGTCACCGCCTCGTTCCTCTGCTCCGAGGGGGAATCGGCAGCGGCTCAGCGGAGCTGATCGAAGAGGCCCAGCATCTGGTCCGTCGCCACCGACCAACGGCGGAGCGTCGAGCGCTCGAGCGCCTCGGCGCCGAGACGCCGGCGCAGGCTCGAGTCAGCCGCGAGCCCCTCAAGGGCAGCAGCGATGGCCGGCACCGTGCGATCGACCAGCAGCCCAGCGGCATTCACCCCATCGCCGAGGAGCTCTTCGGCGGAGCCCACCCGTGTTGAGACAAGCGCCAGACCGGTGGCCGCTGCCTCGAGCAGGGCCAGAGAATCGGCCTCGTAGTCCGAGGCACACAGATAGATGTCGGCCGCCTGGTCGAGTCGCTCGACATCTCGGCGGGTCCCGAGGATATGGGCTCGGTCGGCCACGCCTGCACCAATCGCTCGGCGACGAGCGCCCTCGACGTCACCCGGCCCGGCAGCCACCAGGGTCACAGAGGGAGCAAGCCGAAGCGCCTCAATCGCCAGGCCAAGACCCTTTCGTTCAAAGTCCCCTCCGACAAAGAGCGCCACGACCGCCTCGGTCGGGATCCCGAGCTCCCGGCGCACCGCGGCGCCGACCTCAGGGTCTGGATGGAAGCGGCCGGGATCGACGCCATTGGGAGTCACCACCACCGGCACCGTGGGGTAGAACCGCTCGACCTCGGAGGCGGTGACCGCCGACACCGCAGCGGCCAGTCCGAGGTGACCAGCTCGGTAGACATGGCGCTCGGCCCGCAGCGCCAAGAACCGAAGGAGTCCCGAGTTCACTCGTCGCAGCAGTGGGAGCCCCGGCGGAGCCAACCGGCCCTGACGGGCGTCGACGATGGCGGCCGAGAGGGTGTGGATGCTGGCGACCGAGACTCGGTTGGCCACGATCGCTCCGCAGGTGTGGATGATGTCTCCGCTACGCCGCAGCCGGTGCAGCAGCAGGCTGGCCACCACGAAGAAGGCTGCGAAGCGCAGCGGTGCCGGGGTGGCCGGGACCCGCACCCGGACGAATTCGACGCGCCCGACGAGACTCGGATCGAGCCGACTCGTCACCGCCACCACCCGAACGCGATCGAGCATCTCTGCGATCAGACGTACGTGAACCGTCTCCATCCCGCCGTCGGTGGCGACGAGGGAGTGGGCGACCACGATCACCCGAGGGCGCACCTCGCCGTCAGCTGCGGTCTGCATCGACGAAGCGTACCGAAGTGTCGGTCAGGACGGTGGCGAGGGTGGCACGCCGGTCGGACCAAGGAGGATCTGGGTACTGGCAGGGACCGATTGCGAGCGGCCGTGGACATGGCTGAACACCACCTTGACCCGTCGCTCGGCGAGGATTGCGACGAGGCGGCCCCTGGTGACGAGGCCCCGCTCACCCTGATGCCCGAAGGGCACCTCGTCGATGGGATGCGCCCGCGCCACCGCGCACTGGTCGGTCGATGTCCCTAGGTTTCGAGGGAACGCACGGCGTCGGCCACCGCCATCGGGTCATCACGGATGACGAGGTGGCCTTGACCGGCAAGCACAACGTAGCGACTCGCATCGATTCGCTCCGCCAGGTCTCGACCGGCGGCAGGCAGGACAAGCGTGTCGGCATCACCTTGGAGCACGACGGTCGGACAGCCCACCAGCGAGGCGGCCGCCCGCACCTCGGCAGCGGTGGCCACCAGCTCGCGCTGCTCAGTCAGGAAGGTCGTGCGATCCTCTAGAACTGAAAGCGTCGGAGTGACTGGAACATTGCCCTGCAGTGATCGAAAGGGGCCGATCTTGGCAGCCAGCGGGCCAAGCAGTCCGTAGACCGCCAGCGAGCCAGCCGACAGCACCGGCCCGACGAACCGGGCAGCCAGGATCCGATCGGTTAGCTCGACGGACCCTTGGCCCCCCACGGAGGCCACGAGGACGAGGCCACCGACCACATCAGGGTGAAGCGTGGCCATGAGCAGGGCAATCGCCCCACCGAGGCTGTGACCGACGACGATGGCCGGCGCCCCCGCCCGCTCTCGCAGCAGCGCAGCGAACCGGTCTGCTTGATGGCCGAACGATTCCGGCCCGAGTGCCGAGCGGCCGTAGCCGGGGCGGTCCGGGCAGAGCGTCCGATGGTCATCCCAGAGCAACTCGGCCACCGGCATCAGGTGATCATGGGTGCCGGGCTGGCCATGGAGGAGCAGGACACTGGGCCCTGCTCCCCGATCGGCCACGAAGAGCCCGGGGGCGGTGAGCTCGCTCAGCTGATGTTGACCAAGGCCTTGCGCACCCCGCGCACCTGGCCCTGCGACCAGACGACGTCGTCTGGGTCGGCAAGGGTGAAGGTGCTGAAGTGAGCCAGGAACTCCTCGATGGCGATCCGCATCTCCATGCGAGCCAGGTTCGACCCCAGGCACCGGTGAATGCCGAGGCCGAAGGCGGCGTGGCGGTTGACCTTCCGGTCGATGATCACCTTGTCGGCATCCTCGAAGACCTCCGGGTCGCGATTGGCGGCGGGGAACGAGAGCAGGATCCAGTCGTCCTTCTTCATCGGGCACCCGTTGAAGTCGAAGTCATCCTTGACAAGACGGGCCATGTTGACTGGTGAGAAGGCCCTGAGAAACTCCTCGATGGCCAAGGTCATCAGCTCAGGGTCGTGACGGAGACGCTCGGCCTCGTCAGGGTGCTGTGCGAGGTACCAGAGCGATGATCCGATCGCCGACCATGTGGTGTCGATGCCGGCCACGATCAGCAGCACCATGGAGCCAAAGACGTGCTCGGGAGCCAACTTCTGGCCGCCGATCTCGGCATTGAGCAAGAAATCGGTGAGGTCGTCGCGGGGGTTCTCCAAGTGGTCCATGAGCTGGCGCTCGAAGTAGATGCGGACCGGCTCGAACATCTCGATGCGCTCTTCGACCGGTGCGTCAACCGCCTCGAGCACGATGTGCACGAACTCTCGGAACAGCGCCTCGTCCTCTGGTGGGAACCCGATCATGTGCGCGATCACCAGCGTCGGGATGTGCTCGGCGTAGTCAACCGAGATGTCCATCTGGGTGGCGTCGGTGAACGGCGCCAGCAGACGACGGCACAGGCTCCGAGTGAACTCGCGGTAGGGCTCGATCGACTTGGGGCTGAATGCCGGCTGCATGAGGCGACGAGCGATGGCGTGGAACGGTGGGTCAGACGAGATGGGGGGCGCCACGCCCATGGGAGCGGGAGGTGCATCCTCGCCGGGCCTGCCGTTGCCGATGACCACGGTACGCGAGGTGAAGTGCTCGGTGTCGTGGGCGATGGCGGAAACGTCGGCGTAGCGCGTGGGCAGCCATGCACCTCCGTAGCGGGTGGTGTGGGCCACCGGGCACGTCTCTCGCAGCTCGTCCCAGATGGGGAACGGGTCGGCGACGTACACCGGGTCGGTGTGGTCGAAATCGGTCGCGAAGTCCTCGACCGGCGGCTTGGAAATGGTCATGTCGTGTTCCCCCACTACTCAGTGATCTCGATGGCGTACTCAGGACAGTTGGCCTGGGCGAGTCGTGCGGCCTCGGCGAGCTCGACCGGCACAGAGCCGTCGCCGATCACGATCCCCTGACCGAGCTCGTCAGCGTCGAAGAGGGCTGGTGCCTGACCGAAGCAACGACCGTGCCCCTCGCACTTGTCGGGATCGATGGTGACCTTCATGAGTTTCCCTCCCTGGTGATGCTATGAGACTAATCGTGTCTCGGTGTCTCATCAAGCCATCCTGTCAAGATGCTGCAAAGGCCAGCGCTCTGCATCGGTCACGTGGTTCCATGAGGTCGAGACCGTCGTGGACCAGATCCCATGGTCCAGCAGTGTGTGACGCGTCATCGATCGCTTGGCATCGTCGAGCGAACACTGATCCCTCGCACCACCATCGCCGCGTTGTCTCGAGCCGCGGTGCGCGTTGACGATGTCCAATCGGTGAATACAAGCGCCCCTGACGCTCGGCCACCGCATGGTGGCGCAGAGATCGTCACCTTCCCTGCGAGGACATGGACCGTGATGTCGCCGAAGATCCCGATGCCATCGTTGATCATGCGCATGGCGCCGGCGAATCACCAGTGGTTCGTGGGATCGTGTCGTGCCCCAACCCCGCCGGCTCCGGCGGACGGACCCTAGACACGATCAGCTCCAGTCGCGGTCGCAGATCCCTAATGCACCTGGCGGTCGCTGCCGGACCAGAAGGGCTCGCGCAGCTTGGCCTTCTGCAGCTTGCCGGTGGCCGTTCGTGCCAGCTCGTCTCGGAACAGCACCTTGCGAGGAATCTTGTAGCCGGCCAGGTGCTGACGCGAGAAGGCCACGATCTCCTCAGCACTGACGGCAGAGCCGTCGGTGACCACCAGGGCAGTGACTAGCTCGCCCCACTGCTCGTCAGGGATCCCGATAACCGCCACCTCGCGGATGGCCGGATGATGGAGGAGCGCGTCCTCAACCTCGATGGACGAGACGTTCTCCCCTCCGGTGATGATGACATCCTTCTTCCGGTCGGTGATGCTGAGATACCCGTCAGCCGAGATGGTCCCACCGTCACCGGTGTGGAACCACCCGCCCTCGAGGGCCTCCTCGGTGGCGGCGTGGTTGTCCCAGTAGGCCTCGAGCACGGTCGAGGAACGAGCCAGGACCTCACCGTCTGGCGAGACATCGAGTGCCGTGCCCAGCGAGGGTGTTCCGGCCCGGCCGAGCAGTCGGGCTCGCTCATTCGGGGTGAGGTCGTCGTATTCCGCCCGTCGCCGGTTCATCGTCAGGAGGGGCGAGGTCTCGGTGAGCCCGTAGATCTGGATGAACTCCCAGCCAAGCGTCATCTCAACCGCTTCGATCACGGTGGTGGGCGGTGGCGCACCAGCCACCACGACCCGCACGCGGTCCCGGCCCGGGATCGGTCCCTCCCATTCGGCCGCCGCCTCGAGGATCATCGAGATCACTGCCGGGGCTCCGCAGAGCAGGGTCACGCCGTGCTCGTCGATCCGACGGAGGATCTCGGCTCCGTCGACCTTGCGAAGCACGATGTGCGACCCACCCATGCCCGTCAGACCAAAGGGCACGCCCCAGCCATTGACGTGGAACAGCGGCAGGGTGTGCAGATAGATGTCGCGGTCGGACACGCCGAGATGGAGCGAGAAGGTCACGGCGTTGATCCACAGGTTCCGGTGGGTCAACTGCACACCCTTGGGCCGAGCCGTGGTCCCCGAGGTGTAGTTGATGGTGGCGGTGGCCGCCTCGTCTCGCGTCCAGGGCTCGGGGGTACGTCCGAGGCCGTAGACGAGGTCGTCATCGTCGCCGAGCACCACCACTCGGGGGTGCCCGATCCCCGTCACGTGGTCGACGAGCTCGGGGTCGACGAGGAGCACCTCGGCACCGGAGTGCTCGACGATGTAGGCGATCTCCTCCTCGACCAGCCGAAAGTTGATCGGTACCAGCACGCGGCCCGACCCGCAGACCCCGAAGAATGACAGCAGCATCCGCGCCGAGTTCTGCGAGATGATCGCCACTCGTCCACCGACGGGCACACCGAGGTAATCAAGCCAGGCCGCGTGCCCGCGAGATCGCTCCGCGAACTCCGTCCAGGTCAAATCCCCAAGCGATGGCGCCGGCTGATCGGCCTCGTCGATGACGGCCACCCGGTCGCCATAGGCCACCTCGGCACGGGCTAGGAAGTCATTGATGACGAGGGGGGTCTCCACCAGTCGCTCCTGTACGGGTGATCGGGGTCAGTCGCCGCTGAGGGCCATGGTAGCGGCGAGGTGACCGACGACCGCTTCGAGTGCACGGTCGGCGGCCGCCAGCATCCCGACCTGAAGCGAGAAGTCATGCCACATCCCCAGAGCAACCGACAACGTGGCCGCTTCACCGATACCCGTCGCCAGCCTCGCTGCATCGGGGGCCAAGATGTCATCGGTCCCACCCTGGATGAACACTGGTGGGAGACCCTCGAGTACTCCGAGCAGGGGGGACACGCGGGGATCTTCTAATTGGCCAGGCGCATAGGCGACGGCCGCGGTAGCCAACCACTCGGGACTGAGCAGGGGATCGCGCCGGACGAGGCTGCGGTCCGCTCGGCGATCGACGGTCAGGTCGAGCCACGGCGAGACCAGCACCACCGAGCCGGGTACGGACTCGCCTCGAGCCACCCGTTGCTGCACGGCACCGAGCGCCAGGTTGGCCCCCGCAGAGTCGCCGCTCACCGCCACCGACGCCGGAGGGAAACGAGTCAGCACGTCGGCCACGACGTCATAGGCATCATCGAAGGCTGCCGGAAAGGCATACTCCGGTGCCAGCCGGTAGTCAGGGAGGATCACCTCAAGGCCGAGCCGGAGCGCCAAGGCGCCGACCCACCCCCGACCGAGGGCCGGAGAACCGACCGTGAACCCGCCACCGTGGAAATGCACGAGGGTTCCCTCCGGCGTCCGGCTCGACGGAGTCAGCACCTCGACGGGTACCCCGGCGACAGCGTCAGTGGACAGCTCAAGGCCCGCAGGGGGCTTGCTCGAGGCCGCCACACGGTTGAGCCGTCGACGCTGATCTTCCCAGGACAGACCGTGGTTGAAGACCATGCGCCGCATGAGGCGGGCTGAGCCTCGGGCAATCCCAACGGGCAGGGTGGGTGGCTTCATGCCGGCACCGGCGAAGGAGCAGGTCGCACGTCGTAGTCGAGCAGGGTTGGGTCCTTCAATGCCTGCCGGTACTTCCGGGTCGGCATGGGCCAGTTGTTCGTGTTCCGGCCATTCGCCGTGTACCAGCTGTTGCAACCTGTGACCCAGGCGGTCGATGCGCTCTCGGACTCGATCATCGACTCCCATCGCTCCTCAGATGAGGCCAGGACCTCGAGCGTTGCCATCTCGGCATGGCGCGCCGCCGAGAGCAGACCGGTGATGTACGTGGCCTGGGTCTCGAGCATGTAGATGATGGAATTAGCGCCCAAGTTGGTGTTTGGACCATAGAGCAGGAAGAGATTCGGGAAGCCCGATACGGCGACGCCGCCATAGGCCGTGGCCCCGTCTCTCCAGCGCTCGTTGAGGTCGATGCCGTCGCGGCCCGTCACCGTCATGGGGGTGAGGAAGTCAGTGGAACGAAAACCCGTCGCGTAGATCAGCACGTCAAGTTCGTGATGGACCCCATCGGCCGTGGTGACCCCGGTGGCGTCGATCGACACGATCGCCGGCGTGACCATCTCGACGTCGTCACGCACCACCATGGAGTACCAGTCGTCGGCGATCAGTGCTCGCTTGCAGCCCAACGCGTAGTCCGGCGTGCAGACCTCGCGCAGTGCCGGGTCCGAGACTTGGGACTCCATGTACTTGCGCCACTGGGCCTTGATGCGTCGGCGCATCTTGACATTGCCGAGGATGGAGGAGCCGAACAACTCGTTGAGGGCGAAGTTCTTCGCCCGGGCCGGTAACTGTGCCTGCGGAAGCATCGTGTAGAGCCGCTTCTTCCACGTCGGCGTCTCCGGGTCGGGCTTGGGCAGCACATAGGGCGCCGAGCGCTGGAAGATGGTGGTCGCCCGAGCCGCCTTGGCAACTTGGGGGCCGAACTGGATAGCGCTCGCCCCTGTGCCGATGATTCCGACTCGCTTGGCCTCAAGGTCCACAGAGTGGTTCCAACGGGCCGAGTGGAAGGCCGGACCGGCGAAGGACTCAACCCCGTCGACCGAAGGGAAGGCCGGCTGATTCAGCTGTCCCACTGAGGACACCACCACCCGAGCACCCACGGTGGTCCCATCAGCGAGGCCGATGGTCCAGCGGCCGGCATCATCGGCATAGGCCAAGGTCTCGACCATGGCGCCGAAGCGGATCAGGGGCCGCAGGCCGAAGGCATCGACCACCTCCTCGATGTACTCGAGGATCTCGGCCTGCTGGGGGTACTTGCGCGTCCACACGTGCGGGTGAAATGAATACGAGTAAAGCGCCGAGGTCACGTCGCAGGCCGCACCAGGGTAGGTGTTGTCTCGCCAGGTGCCCCCAACGCGATCGGCTGACTCGAGGATCACGACGGGGCCGATGCCGGCCTTCTGCAGGGTGACTGCCATGGCCAGCCCCCCGAACCCTGATCCGATGATGGCGACGTCGACCTTCTGCACCGAACCCTCCTCCCCATTGTCGGTTCCTCGACCGTAGCCCCCGAGCCCGCACGCTCGCCTGCCGGAAAGTCAGCCGTCTTGGTCCGCGGCGTCGATCTCCTGGCGGCTGATCCCGAGCATGAACAGGACTGCGTCGAGATAGGGCACCGACAACGCAGTATCGGCTGCTTCGCGCACGATGGGTCGAGCGTTGAAGGCGATCCCGAGACCGGCCACCTGGAGCATGTCGATGTCGTTGGCACCATCGCCGACCGCCACCACCTGGCTCACGGGCACGCCCTCTTCGGCCGCGAAGCGGATCAGTGCCTCGGCCTTGGCTTGGCGGTCGATGATGGGTCCCACCAGGCCGCCGGTGGCCACCCCATCGACCACCTCGAGCTCGTTGGCGGCCAGGTGATCAATGCCGAGCTCGGCCAGGAGTGGCGCGATGACCTGGGTGAATCCGCCCGAGACCACAGCCGTCAGATAGCCCAGGCGCTGCAGAGTACGAAGGAGAGTCCTCGCTCCGGGCATCAGCTCGAGCTCGGCCGCCACGCCCTCGATCTCGGCGACGGCCAAGCCGGCGAGGAGCGACACCCGTTCGGCGAGGGCCTCAGCAAAGTCGAGGTCACCGGCCATGGCGGCCTCAGTGATCGCCGCGACGCGTTCCTCGATGCCCAGCCGGGCGGCCAGCTTGTCGATGACCTCGCCCTTGAGCAGGGTTGAATCGGCATCCATGACGATGAGCCGCTTGGCCCGACGATGGAGTCCGGCGCGCTGCACGGCGATGTCAAGCGATTCGGTCACCGCCACCTGGCCCAGCTCCGTGCGCAGGTGCTCTGGATGGGAGCCTCGCACCAGCAGTTCATACGCCTGCACCGGTCGATCGGCGAGGCGCACGATGCGCTCGACGTCACCGCCGCACGCCGCGATGGTCGAGAACACCGCACCGAGGCTGCCCGGCTCGATCACTCGGGAGACCAGGGTCACGAGGAGTCGGCGACCCTCTGCCTCGACGCGTTCGGTGGATGAGCTGATTTCGATGCTGAGCGAGTCATCGGCATCGATGGACGTCCGGGCGATGGCTTCGGCGAGCTCACCTCGGGTGGCTGATGAGTGGAGCTGGACCTCGATGCACAGCACCAGATGGCCTCGGATGGTGATCTGGCCGATATCGGTGATCTCTGAGGTCACCGCCGTCACCGCGCCGAACAACTCGCCGGCCAAGCCCGGTCGGTCCCGCCCTGAGATGGTCAGCAGGAAGCGGTCATCGGGCACGGTCTGAGGTTACGCCTCACCCGGTGCCAAGTCGGCGCTCCCTCGGACCCAGCCCTCACCGTCGACCCAGCGGCGCAGGATCCGCGCCGGTACGCCACCGATGACGCAGCAGTCTGGGAACTCCCCGGACACCACCGCCCCCGCCGCCACCACGGTGTTGCGCCCGAGGGTCGTGCCGGGCAGGATCACCGCATTGGCCCCAAGCCAGCTCCCGGCACCGATCGACACGGCCGCCTCGACCGGCCACTGGCGGCCGATCGGGGCCTCAACGTCGTCATAGGTGTGGTTCTGATCAGTGATGTAGACGTACGGGCCCGTCATGATGTCGTCACCGATGGTGATCGACCAGTGGCCGACGATGTGGCTGCCACGGCCGATGATGCAGCGCGAGCCGATCGAGACCACCGGATCCGTCACCATCTCCTGGGTGGGCGACATCCCGGCCGTGATGGCCACATTGGGGCCAATCATCGTGT
>Ga0194049_1000258_pt1 | contig 18261 bp, 20 predicted proteins | sample JunL2225m_MetaG_FD_148665 | JGI IMG/M metagenome (GOLD analysis project Ga0194049, IMG submission 148665) | Anoxic zone freshwater microbial communities from boreal shield lake in IISD Experimental Lakes Area, Ontario, Canada - Jun2016-L224-25m | ecosystem: Environmental > Aquatic > Freshwater >... | reverse complement strand
AAAAACGTATGTTGAACTCGCAAGGGGTGGAGCAATCGGAAATACAATAGATGATGTATTAAAGCAACCAGTTAGAGTAGTTTATACATTAATGCTATATGATTGTATAAAAAGTAAATATGAAAAACAATTAAATACTATATTAAATGCTAATAGATGACATTAGAGAATCAGTAAAAAATTATATACCAACATCCGTATTTAGTTATGGACGTTCATTTGATACTTCATTAGAAGCATCTAAAGAATCAATCCAGGATTATTTTATACACTTAGATCCATTAACTTATAATGGTAAATTAAATGATTCAACTGAATCAGCAACTATTAATTTAGGTTTTTTACTTCAGGATAAGCCAGATTCAAGTTATGATAAAGATGAAAACTTGGATATTGATGATTCTATTGAAGAAATACAAGCTAATACTAAATTAAAGGCTATTAACTGGCTTAATTATTTTTTAGATAATTACTCTTATTCAGATGCTGAATATGAGATAATGCCAATTACTAGGATTAAGAATGTAATGTCTGGTATATTATTAAAAGTTAAATTAAGCTATAAAACACCTTGCTAAGTTTAGGCCAACAAGTAGTAATTGAATCATTCGCTAAAGAACTGATTAAACTAATTCAAAATGCAATTAGAACAAAACCTATTAAGCGTATAAGTAGAAGAAAGGTAAAAGGTAAATATGTAGATAAATCATTTACAGCTCCAGTTAATGCTTCAGGTAATTTAGCTAATACTTTAAGATATGAACTAACTTCTACAAATCTATCTATATGGGCAAATGATTATATTTATGAGTTAGTTTGGGGAAAGCCACCAGGACTTTCAGCATCATCAATAGATCATAATTTAGAATCATCTATAAGGAAATGGATGTCTGATAAAGGAATTTCATCAACAACTGTAGATGATGATACATTAGCTCAATTAATTACTAATAAAATTCAAAAGTTTGGTAGTTCAATCTATTTAGCTAATCATGGAAATAACTCAGGATTATTAGAAAATATAGTAAATGATCAAATGATTAAGAGTTATAATGTTAAATTTACACAGCAATTAAAAGAAGATTTTATAAAAGCATTTAAAGATGGCAAGTAATATCATACAAAATACCGTTCCACAACTTTGGAGTTCTGCAAATGATGATGTTATTTATACATTTAATTTTGCTTCATATCCTATATTTTCAATAACAAATGAAGTTGTAGCATCAGTTCCTACAGGTAAGGTTAGATTAAGTGTTGCAGTTCCTTATGATATTATGCCAGTGCCTGGTGATTATATTTATATACAAAGTAATGTATATAATGGTACTTATAAAGTATTAACTGGTTATTCATTAACAACACTTACTTTAGACTTAGCATATATTTCAGATGTTACTCATTACACTTCATTGGCCTATCATTTAAGAATACCAACATTTGCATTATATAAAGGTTATAAAACTTTAGAAGGATATGAAGTTGAATTACCTTATACAAAAGTAGTTGATATTAAACCTTCAATTTTATATAATATTAGTGGATTGCCTTATTTATCAATTAATGTAAAAGGGGCTTTAAAATATATATTTAATATAGTTTCAAATACAGTAGCTAATTCTGAAGATTTTAGTATGTTTAATGCAATTAGAATGCAATGGGATGGAATAACAACTGAAGGTGGAGTTTATGATGATTTTACTTTTGTATTAAATACATCTATTAAAAATAGTGAATTAACCTATGATAAAATAACTAATGGTATTTATTTAACACCAATAGATAAGCCTTTAATAGCAAGTCAAGGTGTATCATTTGCCTCTATTATTGATTATAATTTAAAATTGATTCCTATTGTGCATAAATTTATTAATGGCATTAAACAATGATAGTTCAAAAAACAAGAGTATTAAGAAATGTAACTACTGAAGTTAAATTTTATGATTCAGGATTATTTCAAAAAGCTCAATTATATCAATATAGTACATTACCTGCATGGATAACTAAAACATTATCTGGAGGTTTTATAGGATTTATTTTAAAATTAGATGTTACACCAACCGTTTCAGGAACTTATACATATAATTTTTCAACTAATTTAACAAGTCCACCATTACCAACACATCAATTAATTTTAGAAGTAGTTGATAGTTTAACAACACCATTAACTGAATGTTATAATTCAAATGATATTATTATTGTTTGGATTAACAGAGAGGGTGGTCGTTCATCTTATATATTTAATCAACGTAAAGATTTTGGTGGAACTATTGGAGATTCAAAAACATTTGATAATAATGGAATAGTTAAGTATTTTTATAAAGGTAAGAACTTTACTAATAAAATAGTTTATAAGACAGGTATATCAAACAATGAAGTTGATTTAATTGAATCTTTAAGATACTCAATACAAGCCTGGGAATATAATCCAGTTACTGATGTAAGTACTCCAATTTTAATAGATCCAAATAGCTATGTTAAATATAATTCTAAAATTAGATTTAATGAGATTAGTTTAAAATATCGTATTGCTGAATATAAAGAAATTCAAAATCAATAACAATGGCTTTAATAATTAGAACTGATAACGGTGATTTTGATTTATTAGGTACTGAAGATATTGTTCAAACTTTTTCAATATTTAATTTAGAAGATATTACTAGTAGGAGTAGTGAATATACAAATGTATTTAAATTACCATTAACTAATAATAATATTCAGTTAATAGAATATGCTACTTTAATTCAGAGTATTAATACATTACCTTATAAAAAGACAAATTGCACTTTATTAATTGATGAATTTGAATTTAAAAAAGGATTTATTATGATAGAATCTATTGATGATTATATTAATGCTAGATTTTTTTCAGGAAATAGTACATTTTATGAAAAATTAAAAGTAATATCATTACCTCAATTAGATTGGAGTATTTATAATCATATATGGAATTATACAAATGCAATAAATAGTTTATCAAATACATATGGATATGTTTATCCAATTATTAATTATAATGGTCAAAATTTATCTGGAGATATAATTGATGTTAGAAAAATTTATCCATCTACATTTGTTAAGACAATTTTAGATTTAATTATGAATAAATTAGGATATACATATCAATTAAATATTGATACAACTGATTTTAATAATGCTTTAATTCCTTGTTCTAATAAAAATCAAGATTATGATAGTAATTATTTATTATTAAATAAATTAGATGGAACACAAACTACATCTTATAATTCAACTGGTTTATATACATATAAATTTGATATACTTAATGTAATTCATTCACCAGAATATAATCCAGGAACTGGTACTGTATGTTCATATGATTTTAGTCCATTATATTTTATTATTAAATGTCCTTTAAATTCTTTTGCTACAGGTACAAGTGCATATTGGAACACTTCTATAAATGAATATGTAACAGTTGCTCGTGGTATGTATGATTATAGTTTTTTATTGAATTCACAAGGATCAGTTGGAAGTACAATTCAACTTAATACAACAAGTTCAGGTGTTACATATCCAACAATTAAACAATTAAATTATCATTTACAAATAATTCATAAAAATATTAATGGTGTTGAAAATATAATTAATGATATTTTAATGGATGGAACAGCTACTGGAAGTATATTTTTAGAAGCTGGTGAATCTTTATATGCAAGAGCTTATTTAACTGGATATTTTTTATTCACATTTGATCAAAGTTATATTAGAGGTGAAATTGATATTAGTGTAAATCTTCAAATAAAAAATAATTCTCATTTTGTAATGAATTTACAACCTAATTCAACATTTGGTAATTTAATTACATATAATAATATGTTACCAAATATTAAATGTAGCGATTTTATAAAAGATATTTGTATTAGATTTGGATTAATAATATATGTAAATGAAGATACAAAAGAAATTATATTTAATAGATTAGATAAATTATTAGAAAATATACCAAATAGTTTAAATTGGACAGATAAATTAAATAATGATAATTTTCCAATAAGTAAATTTTCATATAATTCTTATGGACAACATAATATTTTTGATCATTCAGAAGATAAAACTATAAATAATATACCGTTAGGTTCATCATTTGATTTAACTATTAATAATCAAAATTTAGAATTAAGCAAAGTAATTTATAAAAGTCCATTTGGAGTATGTCAAAATAATACATTTTCTACAAGTCCATCAACAATAACAACATATATTGATTCATATGATATAAGTACTTTTAAATTTAATAAAGATGTTAAACCTCGCATTTGTTTTAGTGAGATTATAGTAAATAAATTTAAATTTACTGATGGAACATCTACAAGTAGTTATTTAACAGCTCGTAGACTTTGGTTTATTGATGAATCATTGCCTAATCAAAGTATGGGTTTTGGTTTAAATTTAATACCTAAAAACTCAATTATATTAATAACTACATTGCAAAATTTAAGATTAATGAAGTTAAAATTTAATCTTAACTTTATTGATATAAAAAACTTAGATTACTTTACTCCAATATATTTAGAACAATTCCAGGCTTATTTTTTTATATCATCTATTAATCAATTCAATTATACTAATCCTAATTTAACTGAGGTTGAATTAATAAAATTAAATCAATAATGGCAGAACAAATAGAAATATTTAATATAAACTTTGGTGATACAATTCAAAGTATTGAAAAATTAAAAGCTGAATTAAAAGAAACTAAGAAACTATTTGAACAAGCTAAGCCTAATACTGAAGAATTTAATAAATACGGTAGTGAAGTAAAGCGTTTAGATAGTACTATTAAATCATTAAATGGTGTTACTAAAGAAAATATTAATGCTTTAGGAGGCATAAATACAGCTACTAAATTTGCAGTTGGTTCTTATGGTGAATTAAAACAAAAGATTGAGGCACAAAGAAAGGCATTATTAGAATTAAATGTTGATTCTAAAGAATTTGCTGATACGCAAAATGAATTAATTAAACTACAGGATCAAAGAATTGAAATAGAAAAAAAGATTCCATCATTATTCCAGGAACGTATTAAAATGGCTATTGATGAAAGTAATTCATTAAAGCAGTTAAGATTAGATTTAAAAGCAGCACAGGCAGCTGCGTTAAATGGTGATGGCAAAGCAGCTCAAAGAGTAGCTGAATTAAAAGATAAAATTGATGATTTAAAAGATAGTACAAATTCATTACAGGGTAGTGGAGTAGAACGATTAAATACATCAATGGGTTTATTAACTGATGCATTTCAAAACTTTGATATTGATAAAATAAAAACTGGTTTTAAAGGTATTGGAGCTGCTATGTCTGCAATACCATTAATATTATTAATTGAAGGTATTAAATATTTAATTGAAAACTTTGATAAGGTAGCTAAGTTTGCTAAAGAAATGACTGGATCATTTAGTGCAACTGAAATGCAAGTTAAAAGTTTAACAGCAGCAACTCAGGCACAAACTGTAGTTAATAATAATTTATTAAGTAATTATACTAATGAAATTGCTTTATTAACTGCAAAAGGTGGACATGAAAAAGAATTAATAGAATTAAAGAAAAAAAAGATTGCTATTGAAATTACAGAGGCTGAAAATTCAATTAGATTAAATTCTGCTAAAGTTGCTGATGCATTATTAAATAATTCAATAACTGATTCATTAAATAATATGACTATTGCTTTTTTTCGTAAAATAGGAGCAACATCAACAGCTGATAAATTAGATGCTTTACAAGCAAAATTAAAAAAAGATAGAATTAATGAAGAACAAAAGGATAATATAAAAGCTATTCAGGATGCACAAATTGGTATTGAAGCAAGTAAAACAGCTTTATTAGTTTTAGATATTGAGTATAATAAAAAATTAGATGAAAATGCTAAAAAAGCAAATGAAGATAAAAAGAAAAAAATAAAAGATTATGAAGATTTTGCAACTAAAATATCTAATGATATTATACAGCAAATGGAAAATGATAATAAAACTCAAGAAGAATTAGATAAAAAAGCATCTGATGAAAAAATAAAACAAAAAGAAGTTGAATTAGATACTATAAAAAAATTAGAAGAACAAAATAAAAGAGATAGAGTTTTAAATTTACAAACAGAATTATTATCACAACAAATGTATAGTGATGATAGATTAGCTGTTAAATTAGAATTATTACAAGCAGAAAAAGAAAATGAACTTTCAAGTAAAGAACAAACAGAAGCTGAAAAAGCAAATATAGAAGCAAGGTATAGACAACAACAAAAAGAATTAACAGCGGAGCATTATTCAACTAATTTACAAGTTGCTGGAAATGTTATTAGTTCAATAGGTGAATTAGAAGATGCTGCATACCAAGCAAAAAGAGCAGGATTAAAAAAAGGTAGTGCTGAAGATATTGCATTAGCTAAAGAACAATTTGAAATGAATAAAGCATATTCAATAGCAAGTGCATTAATTAGTGGAGCATTAGCAGTTATTAATGCTTCAGCTACAGTTCCTTATTTACCATTAGGTGTTGCTGCACAAGTTATTGCAGTAGCAACAACAGCGGCATCTATTGCTAAAATTTCTAGTACTGAATTTTCTTATTTTGAAGGTGGATTTACACAAAAAGGTGATCCAACAAAAGAATCTTATAAAATGGGTAACGCACAATTTCATAATGACGAATATGTAGTTCCTTCTAAAGTTAAGAATATGCCTGAAGCTATGCCACATATATCACAATTAGAGGCAATGCGTAAAGGTTTTAGTAAAAGTAATATAAGTGGATTCTTTGATGGTGGATATACTTCAAGATCAGCATCATTAAATACTATGAATTCTTTTGATATGCAACAACAAATTCAAATGGCTATTGCATCACAACCTGCTCCGATTGTAAGAGTAACTGATATTAATAATGTAAGTAAAAGTAATTCTATTGGGGTGAATGTTTCGAGTCTTTAAAAAATCCTAAAGGTGGATTTCTTCTATAATGATCTCTTATTATTTCAAATCCTAATTGTGAATCACCAGTTTCTCTATCATCCCTATCATAATTGAACATTTCCAATGTTTGACCTTTCAAAGTAATTTGTTTTCTCCAATATAATGAATCAGTTTTTTGTTTTGGTTTTCTACCCATGTTTTAAATATATAGTATAAAATAGTATAATACAAATATAATAAATTTTTGTTAAATAAATTTGTAATATGAAAATTGCTAAATTAAATATTGAAGGTTATATTGGAGGTTCTGATATTCAATCTATGTTTTCAGGTGAAGAAACTTTTAATTTAAGTAAATTAAAAAAATTCTTAGATTCTTTAGAGCCAGATGTAACTGATATTCATTGTTACATTAATAGTGGTGGTGGTTCTGTAAATGAAGGATGGGCAATATATGATAAATTAAAAACTTCTGGTAAAACAATTACATCAATAGGTGAAGGAATTGTTGGAAGTATCGCAACTATTATCTATATGGCTGGATCAATTAGAAAACTTCATGAAAATACTAAATTCTTTATTCATAATCCTTATTGGATGCCAGACGCTCCAATGCCAATGGAAGGTAATGATTTAATTGCTTTAGGTGAAGATTTAAAAAACGAACAATCAAAGATATTAGATTTTTATTCTAAAATGACAGGAACATCTATTGAAGATATTGAGCCGTTAATGAATAAAGCTACAGACTTAACAAGTGAACAAGCTATTAAGATGGGATTTTCAAACAGTCCTATTATAACTGATTTTGTTAATCAGAATCATTATAAACTTGTTGCAATGGTTGATTTTAAAAATAAACAAACAAATAAAACAAATAAACAAATGGAAGAAAACACAAATAAACTTGTTCAAGCAATGGATAAGTTCGGTGCAATTTTAGCAAATGTCTTTAAGGCAGCAGCACCAACAGAAGTAAAACTAAAAGATGGTTCAAGTCTTTTTATAGTAGTTGATAATGAAGGTAAAGTAAATACTGGTCAAGCTGTATATACTGATGCTACAATGGCAACTCCTGCTTTAGATGGAGATTATGAAACTGCAGACGGTTTAATGGTTAGCGTATTAGGTGGATCAGTTGCTGAAGTAGCAACAGCACAAGAAGAAAACCAACCAATGGATGCTTTAAAAGCTGAAATTGAAACTTTAAAAGCTCAATTAGTAGCTAAAGAATCTGAAGTACTTAATGCAACAACTGAAGCTAATGAAATCAAAGCTAGTTTAGAAACTATTAATACAGAATTTGTAGCTTTAAAATCAATGGTAATTGGCGCAGGTGCTAAATTTGAAACTCCTAAACAAGAGTTTAAAAATGATAAAAAAGTAGAAGCAAAAGAATCAGCATTTGATCATGTAGCTGCTCGTTTAAAAAGAAATAATTAATTAAATATAAACAAATAAAAAACAAATAAAATGGCAAATAACTTAATAACTTCAATGACTACCTATACAGGTAAACAATCCGAGTTCAAAGACTTGGTAATGATTAAACTTTATGGTTACTTAGGATTAAGAGATTTAGGTTTCCAAGTAATAGAAGATGTACAATCTAATAAGATTATGTACAAAGATGCTTTATTAGATAAGATAACTAAAAAGCGTGTTGGATGTAATAATACAGCAACTGGAACTGGTGTAGCAATTAGCTCATTCACTTTATCAGTAGTTGATATGCAAACTCAATTAGAGCAATGTTCTGATGTATTTGATGCTACTATTGCAGAAACAGTACGTAAAAAGGGTGTTGATATTAATGATTTAACAGGAACTGAAATTGAAACTTATATTTTAGAAAAAGTTGCTGAAACTGCAGCACGTGATTTATATCGTATTGTATTCTTAGGTGATACTACTTTATCAGATTCTAACTATACTCCATTTGATGGAATTTATAAAAAAGTAAAAGCTGGTTATTTAGCAGGTGATGGAACTACTTATGGTGGTGCAATTACTTCTAGTTCTTTATCTATTTCTAACATTGTAGCTACTTTAGATGCTGTTTGGGATGCTCAATCTTATGAATTGAAATTTATTCCAGATGAACAAAAAGTAATGTTTGTTGAAGATTCAGTATTTAGAGCTTGGGAAAAATATTTATCTTCTACTCAATTCTCTGGTGTTGGTGAACAACGTAATGTATTAGTAAATGGTGTTGCTACATTATCATTTAGAGGTATTCCAATGGTAAATACACAAGTAATTAGCAAATACTTAGCTTTAGATTTTGCAACTGGTTCTCCTGCTGCAGTAGCTAATCCTTACCGAATTTTATTAACTAAAGCTGATAATCATTATATCGTAACAGACGCAATCACAGATACAGCTAAAGTTGTTATGTGGTATGAGCCATTACAAGATACTAATTATACACGCTTACGTTATAAAGCTGGTTATAATTATGCTTATGGAGCTTTAAACTGTTTCGCAGGATTCTAATAATCAAAAATAGAGTGGGTGAAATATCCCACTCTTAATATAAACAATTTAAAACAAAATATAAATGGCAACTTGTAATGATTTAATCGCTGGTTTATCACCAGACTGCGATGCCTTAAATAAGGTAGGCGGTGTAAATAAAAGAGTATATATAGGTTTAAAAAATAATATTACTACTTCAGTTGATACGGCTGGATATGTTAATAGTATTTCAATGGCTACTGTTGGATCATTAGCTAGTAAATTATATAAATTCACAGGAAAAAGAGATAAAAATAGTGCTATGTGGCCAATAACTGCAGGTGAAAATGTTAATACATTTAAACATACAGCAGTTTTAGAGTTATTTTATAGCAATCCAACTCAATTATTATCTATTCAAAGTTTAATTAATTCAGATGATTGTGTTGTATTTATGCAGCAAAATGATGGAAAAATTATTTGTTTAGGCTTAGAAATTGGTTTAAACGCTTCTGCCGCTGAAGGTGGAACAGGAACATTATTAAATGATACAACTGGTTATAAAATTACTTTATCTGGTGAACAAACTATTATGCCTCAATACTTTAGTATAAATGGTGCAAATGCTACATTAGCTCAAAATTTAGCATATTTAGATAATTTATCTTCAGCTTTGTAATAGAAAATTAATTTATAAAATAAAAATCCTAATTATTAATTTAATTAGGATTTTTTATTTATATTTGTTTCCTATGATAGAAAAAGTTAATCTAGCTTTACAAAATCCAATAGAAAATAGACAAAGTTTAAAATCTTTATCCTTTGAATTATGCAATTATAATATGAATATGAATTGCGGAGCTTGTATAAGTGAAGCAGTTATGTTATTGGGAAATTGGTTAAAAGAACAAGGTTTTAATAATGATTATAAGTCTAGAGCTTTAAAAGGGGAATTTGAATTAAAAAAAATTAATCTATTTATTCAGGTTTATGAATCAAATAATATTGAAAGACAAAAAGAATTAAAAACTTGTTTAGAAATAAATAAAAGTTTAAATATTAATGGAGTTCCTTATTTTAATTTAATTGAAATAAATGATCGTTTAACATTTAAACAAATGTTTCAATTAACAAAAGATTATCCTAATGATATTAATATAATAGCTAATTCAGATATTTATTTTGATGAAACTATTTTGCATACACGATGGATTAAAAATAAGGAATGTTTTGCTTTATCTCGATGGGATTATTATGAAGGTAAAGCTGTTTTATTTAACAGAAAGGATAGCCAGGATGTTTGGTGTTTTAATGGATCAGTAAATTTAAATATTGGAAATTATAATTTAGGAATTCCAGGATGTGATAATAAATTAGCTTTTGAATTAATTTCAAATGGTTATTCAGTATTAAATCCATCAAAAACAATTCATGCTATTCATTTACATAATACAGAATTTAGAACATACAATCATACTACTGAAAGAATTGCCGAACCTTATCATTTTATATTTCCACATCAATAATTATGAAAATATTACATATAGGATTATGCGTACAACCAAAACCATTTAACGGTTTTCAACAAGCATTTATAAATATTATAGGTGAAGATAATTATAGTGAAATTTCAACAAGTGATCCATATATAAATGTAAATACTAAAATTGAATTTGATTTATTTAAGCCAGATATTGTATTTATGCAAATTCAAAGTCATGGCATTATAAGTAGTACAATTTGCCAATATATGAAAGAACAAGGCGCTTTTGTAATTAATTGGACTGGTGATAAAAGGAATGAAGTTCCACAATGGATGATTGATTTAGCTCCTAATGTATCATTAACTTCATTTAGTAATATGGATGATGTTAATTATATGCGTTCTTTAGGTTTTAAATCTGATTATTTAGAAATAGGATATGATCCAGATATATATAATCCAATAGGTGAAGCGTATAATATGCCAAATATAGTATTTATGGGTAATAATTATGGTATTGGCTATTTTCCTATGAGTGAATATCGTATAAATATGGTTGATTTTCTGCAAAAAGAATACCGTAATATGTTTGGAGTATATGGAAATGGCTGGAATCATTGTAATGGTAACTTTAATAGTAGCCAATGTGAAGAAGCTAAAGCATATAGAGGTGCTAAAATAGCAATTAATTGCAGTCATTTTGATAGTTTAAATTATAATTCAGATAGATTATTAAGAATATTAGGAACTGGAGTTAAATGTGTTAGTTTTAATCATAAAGGAATGAAAGAAACTTATGGAAATAATGTAAGTTATTTTAATGATTTTAATGAATTAAGAAATGAAATAGACAAAATTTTAATTAATAGTAATAATGAAAAAAATAATACATTTGTAAAAAATACCTTTACTTTTGAACACCAAGTAAAAAATATAATTAAATTAGCAGTATGAGAGTTATAGGATTAATGACAATTCATTATGGTAAGGAATATTTAAAAGAATCATTATTATCTATAAAAGATCATTGTGAAAAAGTAGTAATTGCTTATACATCTAATCCATCACATGGTTATAGTACTATTGATAAATGTCCAGATACTGAAGAAGAAATATTTAAGATAGCAAATGAAACTTTAGGAGAAAAACTAATTTGGGATAAATATGATAATTACTATGCTGAAAACCAACATAGAAAGCAAGTTCATAATTATTCAATGGGTTATGACTTAGTATTAACTATTGATGCTGATGAAGTATTTGAACCTAAAGACTTATCTAATGCTTTAAATTACGCTTATACACATCCTCAAAGATATTACGGTATAAAAGGATATGTTAATTTTTGGAGGTCTTTTAATTGGGCTTGTTATGATGGTTTTAGACCGATTAGAATAGAGAATTTAGGAGCTAATAATAACGATCAAAACCATGAATGCCCATTAACAATATATCATTTTAGTACTGCTCAATCTGAAGCTGTTATGAGATATAAATATAAAATATTTGGTCATGCTTCAGAAATTAAAACTGATTGGTTAAATAAAACACATTATGGATGGAATCCTAAAAATAATTTTGGAGATTTACATCCTGTTAGTATTGACTTATGGAATGCAGTTTCTTTTGATAAAAATACTTTACCTGAATTTTTAAAACAACACACTAACTTTGATAAAGAATTAATTTAATGGAAAAATTAGCAGTAATATTAGTTGAAAATAGAGATGAAAATATATCTAAAGCATTAGATAATCATTTAGCATTTATACCAAATGGTTCTACATTCTATAATAATTGGGATTGTCATTCAATAGAAGATTATAATACTTTAATGACTAGTCGTAAATTTTGGGAATCAATAGAAGAAGAAAATATATTAATTATTCAACATGATTCAGCTTTATTAAGAACAGGTATTGAAAAATTTTATAAATGGGATTATATTGGAGCTGTTTGGGATTTTGAGCCTTATGTCGGTAATGGTGGATTTTCATTTAGGCATAAATCGGCTATGATTAAAATATTAGATTCAATACCTTATGATGGAATAACTAATGAAGATATTTATTTTTCTAAAGGATGTAAAGAATTAGGTTTAAAATTAGCTCCAATTAAAGAGGCTAATAAATTTAGTTGTGAAACTCAGTATCATTTAGGGACTTTAGGGTATCATGCTATTGAAAAATATTTAACACCAATACAAATAAAAAAAATAAAAACACAATATGATAAACCAAAAATTCAGCGAAGCAAAGCAAACACCAAGTGATATTAATGAACATATAGATACACTATATAAGTTATCTAAAGAATGTGATCATATTACTGAAATGGGTGTAAGAAATGTAGTTAGTACCTATGCATTTATGTATAGAAATCCTAAAAAATTAATAGGGATTGATTTACATACAAATGAAAATGTATTAGAAGCATTATATTTATATCCTAAATGGCAATTTATTCAAGCCGATACAACAAAAATTGAAATAGAAAAAACTGATTTATTGTTTATTGATACTTTGCATATTTATACTCAGTTAAAAAAAGAGTTAAATTTACACGCTAAAAATGTAAAAAAATATATTGTATTACATGATACCAATACTTATGGTTTTACAGATGAACCAACATCCTGGCAAACTCCAGAAATAATGAATAATTATATAGTTGAAGAAAAAAAAGGTTTACAACCTGCTATAATAGAGTTTTTAAATGATAATAAAGAATGGTTTATTTTAGAAGAATATACAAATAATAACGGTTTAACAATTTTAAAAAGAAAATAGAAATGGATAAATATATCTTAAAACCTGAATACTTAGATTGTGATATTATCACTAAAACATCTGATGGAACTGAAGTATTAGTAACTAAACATACTTTTAATGATCATTTTGGCGAAATGATGTTTAGAAATGGACAACATTCACTATTATTAATTAATCCTAGATGGAATGATGATAATAATACAGAAAAAAAAAGTTACATTCAAATTATGGAAAATGTTATTTCATTAATCTCAAAACCAGAGGAGATCGTAAAGAACTTACAGAATCAAACTGTAAACGAGTTGGAATCAAAGCCAAAGCGTGGGAGGCCATCACGAATGAAGGAATAATATCTAAACATAACCTTAGATCAACTGAAATAGCTGCGTTACGTAGCCATAAAACACTATTAGAACACGCTTATAAATCAAATTATGAGCGTGTTTTTATTTTAGAAGATGATATTGATTTTTGTGATAATTTTAAAGATAAGTTAAATTTAGCCATGTCTGAATTACCTTCAAATTGGGATTGTTTACATTTAGCTGGTTATAGTCCACCAGATGGATTAAAACCATATTCATTTAGATTAAATAGAAGTATTAAAACTTGGGGTGGATATGCTTATATTGTCAATCATCATGCTATTCCTAAATTAATTGAAGAAATAAGTAAAGAACAAACTCAGGTTGATACACATTATACCTGGATTATGAATGATATGAACTGGTTTAAAACTACTGAAATGTTAGTATATCATTTACCTGGTTATTCAGACATAAACCAAGAGTTTAGAGATATTAAAGAACTTAATAAAATATAGTATATTTTGTGCTAAAAACCTATTGTTTATTTAATTTTACAATATGAGTTTAAAGTCTAAATTATATACTTTTGTAAATAGAGTTGTAACAATTAAAAGTGATGTTAATTATGGTGAAATAATTAAATATGATACTGATAATAAATTTCCACAAAATTTAGTTAATCAAATTAGAGAAAGTGGAACGGCTACAAGTTGTATTGAAGCATTAAACCAATACGCATTTGCTGAAGGATTAGTTGATAAAGAATTAGGTAATACTTTAGTAAATGAAACACAAACTTTTAATGATTTAATTGAAGATATTATTCAACAGTTAGTTGTTTTTGAAGGTGATACTTTGCATATTTCACGTGATTCTTCAGGTAATCCAATATCTGTAAAGGTAATACCATTTGAAAATACACGTAAATTAGAAGGTGAATGTTTAGTTTATAATCATACTTTATCATCTAGATATGATAGCTCAAAAGATTGTAAATATCCACCATTTAAAGGTGCAAAAATTAATCAAAATGATTTATCTGAAATTTTACAGTTTAAAAATAAAGAAGGTGAGCCAGTTGGTGAAATATTATATTTTTTTAAACGTAAACCTTTACAATATATTTATCCAATACCCTCATATTATTCAGCAATTAGTGATATTGATACAGATGCTGAAAATAGTAAATATGAATTAGAATCAGTTACAAATTCTTTTTTACCTAGTGGAATTTTTACCATAGTTGGTGAAGTTGATGATGAATCTAAAGATGAACATGGTAAAACTGAATGGGATGATTATAATGACACTTTAGAAGCATTTACAGGTAATAAAAAGGATATTAAAGGTGAAACTGGCAGACAAAAATTAGCAGTATTTCACGCTAAAACTAAAGAAGAAATACCTACATATCAACAAATAAATAATGAAGGTATATTAACTGCGATTGAATTATCAACAATTAGAGTAGCAAATAAAGTTACAAGAGCTTTTGGTGTACCTCCATTTATTATTGGATTAGGTGGAAATGTTGGTTTTGCTACTAATATAATTTCAGATAATATTACTTTATTTAATAATAGAATTACTAAGATTCAAAAATTAGTTAGTACTCAGTTAAATATGATATTTCCTGGTAAGGATTTTACAATGACTCAATTAACTCCTATTAAATATTTAGATCCTTCAATATTAGCAGTATTAACACCAGATGAAAAAAGAGAATTAGCAGGATATAAACCATTAAACATTAATACAAATGTCTTACCGACCGTTAATAATCAAATCTGAATTTAGAACCTTTTGCAAATTAGGTGCTAATGTAGGTAAAGATTCAGAATTAGATTCATTTATCCAGGATATGCAAGAATTAGAGTTTCGTTCAACAATGGATGAACCATTTTATATTGATATAACTGGAGATTTAACAAATAAACCTCAATTACAATCATTTTTAGATACTTATATTAAGCCTTACTTAATTTGTGGAGCTTATGAAAAATTCTTATTATGGCATGGTAATAATGTATCTCAATTTGGCATTAGAAACAATATAGAAGATACTTCACAACAAGTTACTGATAAGACTAAAGGTGAATTATTAGCTGATATAAAACGTAAAACAAATGCTTATTTATCTATAATGACAAGAGAATTATATAGATCTAATTATACATTTGATGGAATAGTTTATACATTTTTTGATGATCCATATAAAACACGCTCAAAAAGACATATAGGAATTAAACAAGTAGGTAAAAAATATAAAAATATTAATATTGATTATCAAACAGGTAATAGAATAGGCTATGATAATTAAAAGAATAAAAGGTGATACATATAATTTAGATGTTCAAATATTGGATGCTAATGAAAATGTTTTTGATTTAACTGGATGTACTGTTTTTTTAACTGTAAAAAGAAATTTACAGGATTCTGATTCATTAGCATTAATTAATAAGACAATTACATCACATACAAATCCAACTAATGGTGAAACTACTTTTAGTTTTAATGCTTCAGATGTAAATTATGTTGGTGAATTTTATTATGATATAAAAATTAAAGATTCAAATGGTTTAATTAATTCTATTTTTTCAGATTTATTCATATTAGTTGATCACGTAACAATAAGAACCACATAATGATTTATAAATTAATAGTTCAAAATGCTAAACTAATTGTTAAAACAGTTAGTAATTTTACATTAAATATTAATGGAATTAAAGATTTATTCTTTGGTTCTGGTAATGTAACTAATAATAAAGTAGATTGGACATTACAACATTTTACAGATACAGCAGCAAATTTAACAGCTAATAATCCATTATTATTAATTGGCCAATTAGGTATTGAAACAGATGATTTATTAACAACTCCTAAATATAAAATTGGAAATGGAATAACTTTATGGAATAATTTACCTTATGTAAGCTCTGGAACATTTACGCAAGTAAACTCCGACTGGAACGCAACAAGTGGAATTGCTCAAATATTAAATAAACCGAGTATTCCTTCTGTAACCCCAGCTGCTTTAACTAAAGTAGATGACACTAATGTAACATTAACTCTTGGAGGCACTCCTTCAACATCTTTATTGCAAGCAACTTCTTTAACTTTAGGATGGACAGGAACTCTTGCAAATAGTAGAATAGCTAGTGCTAGTACATGGAATGGTAAACAACCTCAACTAAATGGAACAGGATTTGTAAAAGCAAGTGGGACAACTATATCTTATGATAATAGTACATATCTTACATCTGCTGTTACATCAGTAGCAACAGCAGGTCTTATATCAGGAGGAACTATAACAGGCACAGGTACTATTACAACTTCTATGGCTACAGGTAAACTTGTAGGTAGAAGCACAGCAGGTACAGGTATAATGGAAGAAATAACTGTAGGTACAGGTCTTTCTTTATCAGCAGGAACTTTAACTGCTTCAGGTACTGCATCTCCTTTAACTACTAAAGGTGATTTATATACATATAATACTGCAAATGCAAGACTACCTATAGGATTAAATACACAGGTTTTAATTGCTGATAGTACACAAAGTACAGGTTTAAAATGGGGTACTAATACTGCTGCAACACCAACAGGTTATTATGGTTCATTTGAAGATAATACTATTCAAACAGCTGCTGCAATAAATACTCCATATGCTATGAAGTTTGGTATTACTGACTTAAGTAATGGAATAACAATAGTAAGTGATGGAAGTAATTTAACAAGAATAACAATAGCAAATACAGGAATATATAACATTCAATTTTCAGCACAATTTGATAGAACAAATAGTGGCACTGATTCTGTTGATATATGGTTAAGAAAAAATGAAGTAGATGTTGTAGGAACAGGTGGTAAAATAGTTTTAACAGGTAGTGCAGCACAATCAGCAATAATTGCTACTTGGAATTACGTTTTAGATGTAGTGGCAGGGGATTATTATCAATTAATGTGGAGTACACCCGATACTCATGTTAGATTATTATATGAAGCAGCACAAACTTCTCCATTTGCTCATCCAATAATACCATCTGTTATATTAACAGTTACACAACAAAGTGGTATAATGGCAGGTACAGGTTTGACAGCAATTAACAGTTTAACAGGAGCTGTTCAAACATTAACAACAGGAACCACAGGAACTGATTTTGCAATAGTTGATTCAGGTGTAGACCACAAATTTAATTTACCAACTGCAAGTGCTATTAATAGAGGTGCTTTGAGTTCAACTGATTGGAGTACTTTTAATGGTAAACAAAATACAATAACATTAACAACAACTGGTACAAGTGGAGCAGCTACATTAG
>Ga0194049_1000255_pt1 | contig 18462 bp, 13 predicted proteins | sample JunL2225m_MetaG_FD_148665 | JGI IMG/M metagenome (GOLD analysis project Ga0194049, IMG submission 148665) | Anoxic zone freshwater microbial communities from boreal shield lake in IISD Experimental Lakes Area, Ontario, Canada - Jun2016-L224-25m | ecosystem: Environmental > Aquatic > Freshwater >... | reverse complement strand
CAGGCGCTGGTTGCCGAACTTGAACAGGAAATCGGATATCAGGCCGATAAAACCGATGACGATGATGCCGAAAATGATCTGGCCGGTGTTGAGCAGCGACTGGCTTTCGATAATCATGTGACCGATACCGCTCGATGAGCCGATCAGTTCGGCGACGATGACATAGGTCCAGGCCCAGCCGAGCACCAGGCGCAAAATCTCGGCGATTTCCGGCGCGCTGCCCGGGATCAGCACGCGGCGGATGATGCCGGTGTCACTGGCGCCCAGGGTGTAGGCCGCCTCCACCAGGTCGCGGCGGCTGTTGCCCACCGCCACCATCACCATCAACACGATCTGGAAAAACGAGCCGATGAAAATCACCAGCAGCTTTTGCGCTTCGCCTATGCCGGCCCAGAGAATCAGCAAGGGGATGAAGGCCGAAGCCGGCAGGTAACGGGCAAACGACACAAAGGGCTCGAAAAACGCCTCCACTGGTTTGTAGGCTCCCATGGCAATGCCCAGTGGAACCCCTATGACGGCGGCAATGACAAAACCGCCCAGCACGCGCCACACCGTCATGCCGATGTCCTTGATGAAACCGTATTCCACCAGCAGCACCCAGCCCTCCCTCACCATGGCGGTGGGGCTGGCGAGAAATTGCGGCGGCACATAACCGCCGTAGGTGAAGAATCCCCAGACGATGAAGAACAGTGCAAAGAAAGCGACGCCGAGCAATGCGCGGCGGCGCGGCGGGACGGGCTTGAGCGGCTTCACTATTTGTACCGTCATTCCCGCGAAAGCGGGAATCCAGTGACTTTCCCCAAACGACGCTGGATCCCCGCTTTCGCGGGGATGACCTCAGGCGAAAAATCTGCCAGAGGTCATTTTATAAAGCTGGCATCAACCAGCGGTGCCATGTCCGGCACTTGCTTGATCACGCCGGCTGCGAGCAGGATCTGCGAGGCGTCTTTCATGAACGCCTGGAGCTCACCGGCAAAAAACTTCTGGTTGGACGCCTTGTCCTGCCAGCGCAGGAAGGCCTGCGACTTCTTGAACTGCTCGCCGGTCTGCTTGACGGCACTGCCCATGATCTCGAAGGACTTGTCCGGTTGCGCCTTGATCATGTCCACCGCCTCGAAATAGCTGTTGACCATCAACTGCACCAGCTTGGCGTTTTCCTTGACGAACTTGGGCGAGCAACCGAAGGTGTCCATCACCATCGGGTAATCGAGCGTGGTGGCGATGATCTTTCCCGAAGCCGGGTTGTCGCGCACCGTCGAAAGGTAGGGCTCGTAAGTCATGGCCGCGTCGTTCTGCCCGGCGACAAATGCCGTGGCCGCAGCCTGCGGCGACAAGGTCACGAGATTGACATCCTTGAGCGTCATGCCGTTTTTCATCAGGATCCAGGCGAGGCCGAAATACGATGCCGTGCCGGGGGCGTCGACACCGACGTTCTTGCCCTTGAGGTCGCTGATCTTATTGATGCCGGCACGCGCGGCAAGGCCGTCGGCGCCGTAGGACTTGTCCAGCTGCACCACCTGCACCAGGGGCACACCGGCTGCGGCCCAGCTGACGTAAGTCTCCACCGTCGTGGCGGCGCACTGCACATCGCCGGAGGCAACCGCAAGATGGCGGTCTTTTTGCGGGATGAACTTGATCGTCACATCGACGCCGTTTTTCTTGAAAATGCCGGCTTTTTCAGCCAGCGACAGCGGCGCAAAGCCGGTCCACCCGCTCATCGCAATGGTGACCTTTGGCAGCGCCTGCGCACAGGCAGCCCCCGTGGTAAAAATCGTGCAAGCGGCCAGCGCAACGGCCAGAATGGATTTGTTCATGTCGTACTCCCCTAATTCGTGATCAAGCCGCATTCTAGGGCCAGATTTCATCGCGGCGCAATATAGATCACAAAACAGCATCGGGCCGGCACGAGCACGTGCATGCCTGCGTCCGCCGGTTTACCATGTCGCCCTGCCTCCCGCCTTCATTTCCGGAACCCAAATTGACCTCCTCCCGTTCCCGCATCATCCGCGCCGCACGCGGCACACAGCTGTCCGCCCGCTCCTGGATGACCGAGGCGCCGCTGCGCATGCTGATGAACAATCTCGACCCGGAAGTGGCCGAGCGCCCGGAAGACCTTGTCGTTTACGGGGGCATTGGCCGAGCCGCTCGCAACTGGGAGTGTTTTGACCGCATTGTCGAATCGCTCACCACGCTCAAGGAAGACCAATCGCTGCTGGTGCAATCGGGCAAGCCGGTCGGGGTGTTCCGCACCCACGCCGATGCGCCGCGCGTGCTGATCGCCAATTCCAACCTGGTGCCACACTGGGCCAACTGGGAACATTTCAGCGAGTTGGATAAAAAAGGCCTGATGATGTACGGCCAGATGACCGCCGGATCGTGGATTTACATCGGCAGCCAGGGCATCGTGCAAGGCACTTACGAAACCTTCGCCGAGGCCGGGCGGCAGCATTACAAGGGCGACTGGTCGGGCAAATGGATTCTCACCGCCGGCCTCGGCGGCATGGGCGGCGCACAGCCGCTCGCCGCGACCATGGCCGGCGCCTCGATGCTGGCCGTCGAATGCCAGCAATCGCGCATTGAAATGCGCCTGAAAACGCGTTACCTCGACAAGCAGGCAAAGGACCTCGACGAGGCGCTGGCCATGCTGGACCAGGCCGCGCGCGACAACCAGCCCGTCTCCATCGGCCTCCTGGGCAATGCCGCCGCCGTGCTGCCGCAAATCCTCAAGCGCGGCGTGATGCCGCACCTTGTCACCGACCAGACTTCCGCGCACGACCCGGCCAACGGCTACCTGCCCGAGGGCTGGAGCGTCGAGCGCTGGGAGGCTGAACGCAAAACCAATCCGCGCGGCGTCGCCGATGCGGCAGAGGCGAGCATCGCACGTCATGTGCTGGCCATGCTCGAGTTCAGGAAACGCGGCATCCCCTGCGTCGATTACGGCAACAACATCCGCCAGGAGGCAAAAAACACCGGCGTCGAGAACGCCTTCGACTTTCCCGGCTTTGTGCCGGCTTACATCCGCCCCTTGTTTTGCCGCGGCGTCGGTCCCTTCCGCTGGGTGGCGCTGTCGGGCGACCCGGAGGACATCTACAAGACCGACGCAAAAATGAAGGATCTCTTTCCCGACGACCCGCACCTGCACAACTGGCTGGACATGGCGCGCTCGCGCATCGCCTTCCAGGGCCTGCCGGCGCGCATTTGCTGGATCGGCCTCGGCCAACGCCACAAGGCCGGCCTTGCCTTCAACGCCATGGTTGCGAGCGGCGAACTCAAGGCGCCCATTGTCATCGGCCGCGACCACCTCGATTCGGGCTCGGTCGCCAGCCCCAACCGCGAGACCGAATCCATGCTGGACGGTTCGGACGCGGTATCCGACTGGCCGCTCTTGAACCTGATGCTCAACACCGCGTCGGGCGCGACCTGGGTGTCCTTCCACCATGGCGGCGGCGTCGGCATGGGCTACTCGCAGCACTCGGGCATGGTCATTGTCTGCGACGGCTCTGCCGACGCGGCCCGGCGCATTGAACGCGTGCTGTGGAACGACCCGGCCACCGGCGTGATGCGCCATGCCGATGCCGGCTACGACATCGCCCGCGACTGCGCGCGCGAGCACGGCCTCGACCTGCCGATGCTGCGCTAAGCATGCAAGCCTTTCACTTCACGGCGGGCAGCTCACCGCTCTTGCTGTCCATTCCCCACTGCGGCACGCATATTCCGTCCGAACTGGCGGCACGCATGACACCGGCCGCGTTGCGCGTGCCCGACACCGACTGGCACCTGCCGCTGCTATACGATTTTGCCGGTGAACTCGGCGCGTCGGTCCTCGCGGCCACCCATTCGCGTTATGCCATAGACCTTAACCGGCCCGAGGACGACGCCAACCTGTATCCGGGCCAGGACACCACCGGCCTGGTGCCGCGCGACACCTTTGCCAAGGAAGCGCTTTACACAGCGGGCAAGGAAGCTGATGAAGCGGAAATAAGCGCACGCAAGGCGCAATACTGGCGGCCCTACCATGCACAGCTGGCCGGCGAGCTGGCACGCATCAAGGCGCAACATGGTTACGCGCTGCTGTGGGATGCCCACTCCATTGCCTCACAGGTGCCGCGCTTTTTCCCGGGCAGGCTGACCGACCTCAATCTCGGCACCGCCGGCGGCACCTCCTGCGGCCCCGGCCTGGGCGAAGCCCTGCTCGGTATCGCGCAACAGGAAAAACGTTACAGCGCCGTGCTCAACGGCCGCTTCAAGGGCGGGTACATCACCCGCAGTTACGGCGATCCGGCGAAACAGGTGCACGCGGTGCAACTGGAATTGTCCTGGGCCGCTTATATGGACGAAACCTGGCCCTATGCCTACAGGGCCGACCTGGCGCAGCAAGTGCGTCCCCTGCTGCGGCGCCTGCTCGAGGCCATGCTCAGCTGGGCGAAAAAACCGTCTCGCCAGACTTGATCGTGCCGATGCAGGCATTGGCGCCCATGGCATAGGCAAGCTCGGCCGGTGACTCGGCGTCCCACAGCGCAAAATCCGCCGCCCTGCCCACCCCGAGGCTGCCATGCGTGTCGCCCATGCCCAGTGCACGCGCCGCGTGGCAGGTAGCGCCCGCCAGTGCCTCTTCCGGGGTCAGACGAAACAGCGTACAGGCCATGTTGAGCGCCAGCAGCATGGAGTTCAGCGGCGAGGAGCCCGGGTTGCAGTCGGTGGCGATGGCAACGGGCACACCGTAGTCGCGCAGCAACTGCACCGGCGGGAGCTGCTTTTCGCGCAGGAAATAAAACGCCCCGGGCAGCAACACCGCCACCGTGCCCGCCTCGGCCAGGGCGCGCACCCCCGCTTCGCCGGTGTATTCAAGGTGATCGGCCGAGAGCGCCTTGAAACGCGCCGCCAGTGCCGCGCCACCGCGGTCCGACAGCTGGTCGGCGTGCAGTTTCACCGGCAGGCCAAGTTCGACCGCCTTGCCGAACACGCGCGACGTCTGTGCCGGACTGAAGGCGATGCCTTCGCAAAAAGCGTCAACCGCATCGACCAAACCGGCTTCCGTCGCGGCAGGCAGCATTTCGTTGCAAACCAGTGCAATGTAATCGTCGGCCCGTCCAAGGTATTCCGGCGGCAGCGCATGCGCGCCGAGAAAGGTCTTTTTCACCGTCACCGGCGCCGACTCGCCGAGCAGGCGGGTCGCACGCAGCATTTTCAGCTCGGTGCGCGTGTCCAGGCCGTAGCCGGATTTAATTTCAATCGTGGTGACACCCTCTTGCATCAAACGGCGCAGGCGCCGGGCCGCACCGGTCACCAGTTCGGTATCCGACGCGTCGCGCGTCGCCTCGACCGTCGAAACGATGCCACCGCCGGCGCGCGCGATGTCTTCGTAACTCGCACCCTGCAGCCGCAATTCAAACTCACGCGCGCGGTTGCCGGCGAACACAATATGGGTGTGGCAGTCGATAAGGCCGGGGGTAAGCAGCGCGCCGTGAACGTCGTGCACTTCCCGCGCCAGTGCCGCGGGCTCGCCCGGCAGCTCGGCGCGCGCGCCCAGCCAGGCGATGCGCCCGGCCTCGGCCGCAATGGCGCCGCGCTCAATGGCGTTGTATTTGCCCTCGCGCATGGTGATGAGCCGCGCATTAATCCACAGTGTGTCCCACATCGCCTGATTCCCCGTCGCACCGTCGCTGAAGTCGCGTCGGTTTCGCCTGTTGTTTGCTTGATACGGCCTGCCTGCCTGCGGTTATCATAACGGCAAATGAAAACCCTTTACGCTGCCGAGGCATTGCTTGCCACCGGCTGGTCCCGCGATGTGCTGATCGACATCGATGACACCGGCATGATCAAGGCCGTGCGCAACGGCAGGAAAAACGGTGATGCCGAGGATGCCGGGGGACCGCTGCTGCCGGGCATGGCCAATGTGCACTCGCACGCCTTCCAGCGTGCCATGGCCGGCCTGGCGGAACACATGGGTTCGCCCGAGGACAGTTTCTGGACCTGGCGCGAGGTCATGTACGGCTTTCTCAAAACCCTCGGCCCCGACGAAATCGAGGCCATCGCCGCGCAGTTGTATGTCGAGAACCTGAAAAACGGCTACACCGCGATCGGCGAATTTCACTACCTGCACAATGCCCCGGACGGCAGGCCCTACGCCGACCGCAACGAAACGGCGCTGGCCATTGTGCGCGCGGCAGACACCGCCGGCATCGCTCTCACCTTGTTGCCAGCGCTCTACGCCTATAGTGATTTTGGCGAAACACCGATGAAGCCGGCGCAAAAACGCTTTGCCACACGGCCCGCAGACGTGCTGCGCATGGTCGAGTCCCTGCACAAGGCGCATCCGGGCATTCGCCTTGGCGTCGCCCCGCACAGCCTGCGCGCGGTCAGCCCGCCCATGCTCAAGGAGCTCGTCAGCGGCCTTGATGCCATCGACCCGGCCGCGCCCATCCATATCCACGTCGCCGAGCAGATCAAGGAGGTCAACGACTGCCTCGCCTGGAGCGACCTGCGCCCGGTGCAGTGGCTGCTTGAACACCTGCCGGTGGGGCCGCGCTGGTGCCTGGTGCACGCCACCCATGTCGCCAGCGCCGAAGCCGAACGGCTCGCCGCAAGCGGCGTGACCGCGGGCTTGTGCCCGACCACCGAGGGCAATCTGGGCGACGGCATTTTTCCGTTTTTTCGTTATCGCGAAAAACAAGGCCGCTACGCCATAGGCGGGGACAGCCATGTGTCGCAATCCCCGGTGGAGGAATTGCGCTGGCTCGAATACGGCCAGCGCCTCACCCTGCGCCGGCGCAACATCGCCGCCTCCGAGGCCGCCCCCTCGGTGGGCAGCAACCTGTGGCACGAGGCGGCCGCGGGAGGCGCACAGGCGCTGGCGCAACCCGCCGGCGCCATCGCCGCGGGCAAACGCGCCGACCTGGTGGTGCTGGACGGCGAGCACATCAACCTTGCCGACCGCCACGGCGAGCGCATCAGCGACGCCCTGTTGTTTTCCGGCAATGAGCGCCTCGTCAGGCACGTGATGGTCGGCGGCCAGTGGCGGGTGCGCGACGGCCACCATGCCGGCGAAATTGCCGTCGCCGAGCGCTTTCGCAAAGTACAAAAAGGATTGTTGGCATGAGCACAAACGAAAACGCCTGGCCAAACCGGCAGGAAGGCAGTTTCATCATTCGCGACTTTGCCTTCGGCAGCGGCGAGACCCTGCACGAGTTGCGCATGCATTACCTGACCATGGGCACGCCCAGGCGCGACGCCGTGGGTACGATCAACAATGCCGTGCTGCTGCTGCACAACACCACCGGTTCGGCCAAGGACTGGTTCACGCCGGAACTGGGCGGCGAATTATTCGGTCCCGGCCAGCCGCTGGATGCGAACCAGTACTACATCGTCATGCCCGACGCCATCGGCTTTGGCGGCTCGAGCAAGCCCAGCGACGGCCTGCGCGCGTCATTCCCCCACTATAGCTTTCGCGACATCATTCGCGCCGAGCATCGGCTGCTTACCGAGCACCTGGGCGTGGCGCACCTGCGCATGATCCTCGGGCTGTCCATGGGCGGCATGCTGACCTGGCTGTTCGGCGGTCTTTACCCCGGATTCATGGATGCGCTGCTCCCTGTCGCGAGCCAGCCCGCGCCGATGAGCGGTCGCAACTGGCTGCAGCGACGCATTTCCATCGAAGCCATCCGCAACGACCCGGAGTGGAACGGCGGCAATTACACCAGCAACCCCTCGCGCTATGTCTTTACCGCGCCCTTTGGTGCGTTGATGGTGCAAAGCGTGGTGCGCCTGCAGGAACAGGCGCCGACGCGCGCGGCGGCCGATGCCTTGTACGAAAAATTCGTCGCCAACGCGCGCAAGGGCGACGCCAACAACCGGCTCTACCAGGTCGAGGCCTCAGGCACCTACGACCCGACCGACCTGCTCGACAAGATCAAGGCGCCGCTGCTGGCGATCAATTTCGCCGATGACCAACTCAATCCTCCCGAACTCGGCTCAGTCGAACCGGTGATCAAGCGGCTGCCTGCGGCGCGCTACGTTCTGGTGCCGGCCGGGCCGCAATCCATGGGTCACTACACGGCCTTGCGCGCGGCGCAATGGAAAACCCACCTCGCCGAATTTATCGCCAGCCTGCCGCCGGTCTAGAAAACCTCAGGAACAGAACACGATTTTCATTCGATAATTTGTTGCGCGTCCGGTAGCTCTACCTCTTTCGTCGGACACCCGGCCCGACCGCGCGTCACACGGCGCTTGAGCATTCCGGCTATCTCCTGCTGGAACCGCCCCCCCAAAGCATAGTTGCCGTTGGCGGCATTGCCGATTTCACCCAGAGTTTCCGGATCGAGGTGTGCGTCGAACAGACACCGATACGCCGCGGTGTGCGCAGCATCGGGATGACCCAGGCGAAAATGTTGTTCGTGTGGCGTCAGTAGTGTCCGGTTAAATATCGGACAAGTTCAATTGCTTGGCTTGGCGATATTTGATCGCTTTTCCGGGTATTCGTGGGGCTGGAAGGCCAAAAGAATCTGTATTTTGTCGAACACCGAGACCGAAAGAATCTGCAGCAATCTGTATAGCGAGGCATGGAGTTGACGCTCCTTCTTGACGATGGCAATGAGCGCATAGGTGCATACGGTGCACCAGATTTGCGTCTTCCCCGCGTTCTGGCTCCTACCCCGGGAATTCTTGATTCGCAGATGTTGCTTGATCCATTTGAAGAACAGCTCCACCTGCCAGCGATTTTTGTAGAGCGCGGCGATGGTCAGCGCGGACAGCGTTGTGTTGTCGGTGAGAAATACCAAGGTCTTGCCGGACTTCGGGTCTTTGATGCGGATACGCCGCAAATGCCCGGGGTAGTCCTTGCAGATGTAAAAGCCGTTCATCGCGATGGCCTGATCGCAGATCACGCCCGCAGCCCTGTCTGCTGCGCCCGAGTACACGCGACTGGCGTCCATGCCACGTTTGGCTCGCGTAACAAAGAAGGCCGCCGCCTGACGCAGACGGTAATGCCGAGAGAACTCCAGATAGCCCCGATCCACTACGTAAAAAGCACCTGCCTCGGTGTCCAGGAGGTCGCGTGGCCAAGCGGCGCGAAAATGGTGCAGCAGCGCGGGCGCAGCCAGAAGGGTGCTTGAAGCCTTGGGTGCGGAGGCGGCCGTACTTCAGCCGGTGATCCGAAACATGCCGGCGACGCCGGGCATCATGCCGATCATTTCTTGCTGTCCTCTGGCGCGCCGTTGATATCACCATCGATCGGGATATCGTCGCGGAGGCAAGCCTTGAACTGGCCCGGCAGGCCGAAGGGGCGAAGCTTGGGCACGCTCTCGGCGCAAGCCGGCAGCGCGTAGGGGCAGCGCGTGCGAAAAACGCAGCCGGACGGTGGATCGACCGAGCTCGGCGGCTCGCCGCGCAGCAGGATACGTTTGCGGCGGCGCGCCGGGTCGATGCTCGGCGCCGCCGAAAGGAGCGCGGCCGTGTAGGGATGGCGCGGCGCGGCAAACACCGCAGCCGTCGGTCCCTCTTCCATCACCCTTCCGAGATACATCACTATGACGCGGTCGCACAGGTGACGCACCGCGGGCAGATCATGGCTGATGAACAGCATCGCAAGCCCGAGCCGGGTGCGCAGATCGGCCAACAAGGCGAGTACCTGCGCCTGGATCGAGACGTCGAGCGAGGATACCGGCTCGTCGGCGACGAGGAAATCCGGCTGCGTGGCGAGCGCACGCGCAATGCCGATCCGCTGCCGCTGCCCCCCGGAAAACTCGTGCGGGAAGCGCTCCCCATGGCTCGCCGGCAAACCGACCTGATCGAGCAAGGCCGTCACCCTCTCCAGCCGCTCCGAAGCCGGCACAATGCCATGAATAACGAGCCCATCGGCGATCTGCGCGCCGACGCGGCGTCGCGGATCGAGACTGGAATAGGGATCTTGGAACACGAGCTGCATGCGCTGGCGCAACCGCCGTTGCGCCGCCTTGTCGAGCGTCGCGAGATCGGTTCCCTCGAACAGCACCTGTCCCGCTGTCGGTCGCAACAGTGCGAGCAACAGTCGCCCCACGGTGCTCTTGCCCGAACCGCTCTCGCCGACGAGGCCTACCGCCTCGCCGCGCGACAAGGCGATGTCGACTTCGGTTACTGCATGGACGGTGCGGCCACGCCGGAAGATACCGGTGGATGCAAAATGGCGCGTCAGCCGGCGCGCCTGCACCAGAGGCTCGGCGCTGGAGGCTGCTGCGTCTGATGCGGAAATTTCGGTCATAGCAGGGTCCAGCGGATACAGCGGGTGCCGCGCCCGATTGCGGGTGTCACGAAAGGCGGCGGGGCTTGCTCGCAGGCATCGAGCCGGTGCGCGCAGCGCGGGGCGAAACGGCACCCCGGGGGCAAAGCATGCGGCTGCGGCACCGTGCCGGGGACGCCTTGCGGAGCCGACCCGCCTTCGGAGGGGGCGCTTGCGATTAGCGCCGCCGTGTAGGGATGCAGCGGACGCGCGAACACCTCCGCAACCGAGCCCTCCTCCACGATCTCGCCCGCGTACATCACGACGACGCGGTCGGCGATCTCGGCCACCAACGGCAGGCTGTGGGTGATGAAGATCATTGCGAGCCCGCTCTCGCGCTTCAGTCCGGCTAGCAGCTCAAGCACCTGCGCCTGGATCGTCACATCGAGCGCGGTGGTCGGCTCATCCGCTATCAAAAGCCGCGGCCCGTTCGCGACCGCAATCGCGATCATCACGCGCTGCTGCATGCCGCCTGAGAGTTCATGCGGATAGGCGCGCCCACGCTGCTCCGGATCCGGAATGCCGACGCGCGCCAGAAGCGCGATGGCCTTTTTCTCAGCTTGCCGGCGCGGCATCGGGTGGTGCGCCAAGATGGCCTCCTCGATCTGGTGCCCGATACGATGCACCGGGTTCAAACTATGCATCGGATCCTGGAAGATCATCGCCATCGCGCCGCCGCGCAGACGCCGCAGCGTGGCTTCGTCGGCGCGTGCGAGGTCGACGCCCTCGAACAGTGCGGCCCCTTGCGTAACGCGGGCGGCAGGCGGCAGCAGACCCATCGCAGCGAGACAGGTCAACGATTTTCCCGAGCCGCTTTCGCCGACGATTGCGAGCGTCTCTCCGGCCGCGACCACGGCCGACACCTTTTGCACCGGGCGGATCACGCCGTTCGGGGTTTCGATCTCGACCGAAAGATCGCGGATGTCGAGCACCGCCTGCCCTCGATCGGGAAGCAGACCGGGCGCGATGAAATCGAGCAGCCGGCGGCGCCTTGCGCGCAGCGCCGCGCTGTGCGGATCGAAGGTGTCGCGCAACTCGTCGCAGAGCGCATTCATGGTGAAGATGGTCAGCGTCAGCGCGATACAGGGAAACAACAACAACAGCGGCGCGCGGTCCATGATGGCGCGCGCGCTGCGGATCATCACGCCCCATGAGGGCACCGGCGGCACCACGCCGAGCCCGAGGAATGACAATCCCGATTCCAGAGCGATCGCGGCCGCGACCGCCAGGCTCAACTGCACCAGCAGCGGTCCTGCGATATTCGGCAGGATCGTGCGCAGCATGATGCGCGGCTGCGAGGCGCCGAGCGAGCGCATCGCTTCGACATATTGGTGCGACCGAACCGACAGCACGCCCGCGTAAGCGACTCTGACGAAGCCCGGCAGAAACAGCACCGACAGCACCAGGATCAACGTCCCGATGCCCGGCCCCAGGATGGTCACGATCAGGAGCGCGAGCAGGATCGGCGGAAAGCACAGCACCACATCCATCGCCCGCACGGTGAAGATCTCGACCCAGCCGCGCAGGAAACCGCCAAGTACGCCCATGGCGGTTCCGATAACCAGCGCCAGGAACGCCGAGGCACCGGCGACGAAGAGCGATGCGCGCGCGCCCCAGATCAGACGCGACAGTACGTCGCGCCCGTATTCGTCCTGGCCGAGAAGATGCGCCAGACTCGGCGGTGCGAGCCGCTGGCCGACCGTCATGTGGATCGGATCGGGGATCGGCAGCAGCGGTGCGCCAACCGCCGCAAGCACGAGCGCAGCGACGCCGGCCAGGGGGATGAGCAGGCGCGCTTTCATCCCTCCCGCACGCGCGGGTCAAGCGCCCCGTAGATCAAGTCGATCAATAGATTGAGTCCGACGAACAGGATCGAGATTACCAGCACGATGGCGACCACCTCCGGATAATCCCGGCTCGACACCGACTCGACCAGAAGGCTCGATATCCCCGGCCAGTTGAACACGAATTCCACCAGCACGGTGCCGCCGAGAAGTCCGCCCAGTTGCAGCCCGATCACGGTCACGATGGGCATGAGCGCGTTGCGCACGACGTGCCGCACCAGGACTGCGTGCGCACTGAGGCCTTTTGCGCGCGCGGTGCGGACATAATCACGCGATGCGACGTCGAGCACCGACGCCCGTGTGATCCGGAACACGACCGGCGCAAGGTGCAGCGCGATGCTCAGCGCAGGCATGGAAAGCAATTTCAGATGCAGCCAGGGATCTTGCGCGAACGTTACATATCCGCCGGCCGGCACCACGCGCAGCATTTGCGCGAACAGGAGCACCAACAGGGTGCCCATCACGAAAACCGGGATCGCGAGACCCAGCGCCGCAAGCCATGACCCGACGCGATCGAACCATCCGCCTCGCCTGATCGCCGCCAAGGTGCCGGCAGGCAGGCCGATCAGGATGCCCATGAATCCGGCCGCCGTGATCAGTTCGAGGGTGCGCGGCAGCCGCCGCATGATGGCTTCCGCGATCGAGGAATTGTCCTTCATCGAGCGGCCGATATCGCCCTGCAGCAGCCGCATGAAAGCGTTCGCATATTGCACGGCGATAGGCTGGTCGAGGCCGAGGCGGCGCTGCAACGCCTCGACCGCCGCCGGATCCGGGGCGACGCCGCCGGAGGAAAGGAGCAATTCGGCCGGGTCGCCGGGCACCAAATGAATCGCCAGGAACACAACGGAGGAGACGATCCAGACCAGCAGGATCGACACACCGATGCGCTTCATCATCCAGGTCACGTCGCACGCACCCCTTGTTTTGCGGATTCCGGATTTTGCACGCTCTTTGGAACTGCCTGATTCAGGGCAAGAGCCTGGTCGATCCGGTCGGCGCCGTAATCCTTGCGCGCTTGCTCAAGCGATACCATGTCGTCGCGCAGATCCTTCGCCAGCGCTTCGAGCGAACGCTCCGAGGGCGTGCCGAAACCGCCGCCACCCGGCGTCTCGAGGCGGATCGAATCGCCCGCGGCCAGCATCACATTCGAGACCTTCGAATGCAGCATCCTCGCATCGGGCCTGCCCGGATTCTTGTAGAGCTTCGCCGTCGCGCCCGGCCCGCCGCCGGCAAGTCCCTGTGCCGCGATCACATGGCCGTCGCTGCGCACGGAGAAGATCGTGCCGTCGCGCAGCGCGCGGATTTGACGGGCGATCCCGAGGCCGCCGCGCATTTTTCCCGGGCCGCCGGAATCCTGCACGATCCCGTATTCCTCGACCAGCAGGCTGTATTCGTTCTCCAGCGCCTCGGCCGGAAGATTCATCGTATTAGTGATATGAACATGGATGGCGCTCATGCCGTCCAGCTCGGCGGAGGCGCCCGCCCCGCCGCCGAGCGTTTCCAGATAGACGTAACGTCCGGGCCGATCGAGCCAGGGTCCGGAGAAAGTCAGCGCCGGACACGCGTTGTTGTGCGCCGCCATCCATCGCTCCGGTGCCAACAAGTCATGAAAGGCGCCGAAGATCGTGCCGGCGACGCGCTGGCAACTCGAGGCGCGTGCGCCGACCGCGGCGCCGGGCTCGGCATTGACGATGGTGCCCGGCGGCGCCGTGACGGTGACGGAATCGAACATGCCGCTATTGGGCATCAATTCGGGGTCGAGCAATGCTTTCACCGAGTAATAGACCACCGCTTCGAGCGCACTGATGGTCAGATTGACCCCCCCCTTGGCCTGCGGCCCAGAGCCGGTGAAATCGAACTTGAGGTCTTCGCCCTCGACCTGCACGGTGACCTTGATCGGGACCGGATCGGTCACGCCCGAGCCATCGTCGTCGAGATAGCCCGTATAGCTGTAATTGCCAGGCTTGAGTTCTCGTACGCGGTTGCGCAAGCGGCGCGCCGTATAGGCGAGGACATCCTCAATCGTGTTCTGAACCGCCTCAAAGCCCATCTGGCCGACCAGTTCCAGAATGGCTACGGCGCCCCGTTCGTTGGTGCCGATCTGCACCTTGAGATCGAGCAGCCGTTCTTCGGGCTCGCGCGTGTTTTGCACGAGCAGGTTCATCAGATCGTCGTCGAGCGCTCCGGCCTGCACGATCTTGATTACCGGAATGCGGATTCCCTCCGCAAAGATCGACCGTGCGCCGCCATCGATCGAGCCCGGCACCGCTCCACCGACATCGGAGTGATGGCCGATATTGGCGGTGAAGAACTCGACCTTGCCGTTGAAGAAGACCGGTGTCACCAGCGTGATGTCCGACAGATGCGTGCCGCGCGCGAGAAACGGGTCGTTGCAGATAAACGTGTCCCCTTGCCGCATCTCCTCGATCCGGTAGCGCTCCAGCACGGCCGTCACGCCCCCCATCAGCGAGCCCAGATGAAGCGGGACATGCGAGGCTTGGCAGATCAGCCGGCCGCTGCCATCGAACAATCCTACCGAGCAGTCCCGCCGCTCTTTGATGTTGGTCGAGAAGGAAGATCGGATCAGGTTGTTGCCCATATCCTCGGTAATCGACCGAAGGCGATTGCTGAATACCTCCATGGCAATCGGATCGAAGCGGTTGGTTCCTTTTTCTGCAAGCGTGCTCATTTGGCTCTCCGCATTGTCAAGCCGCTGCGCGCGGCTGCGCGGTCCTGCCGGACCGCACAATGATGTTACCGGTCGAATCAATCTCGGCGGTCTGGCCCGGCAGGACTATCGTTGTCGAACTCATCTCTTCGATGATCGTCGGGCCTTCCAGGACCGCGTCGCGGGGCAGTGCGTCGCGCTCGTATACTGCCGTGGGAACGAAGCCATGCGTCTTGCCGAAATAGACGTCACGCTGATCGATCTTAGCGCCTGCGAGGGTCGCGCCGCCGGCCGGGGCCTGAAGCGGTGCGCGCGGCACTTGGCCCAACGCCTGCAGGCGGCAATTCACGATCTCGACCCGCCGCTCCGGTATCGCATAGCCATATTCCTGGATATGGGCGTCGCGGAAATTTGCCAGAAATGTCTCGAGATTGTCCGGCGCAACGCTCTGCATCGGCACGACCACCTCGTGGTTCTGGCCGAGATAGCGTGCATCGACAAACAGCCGGAACGAGCGCTGATCCTGCGGCACGCGCTCGCCATCGAGCCACGCGCTGCCGCGTTCGCTGATCTCCTCGAAGCTGCGGCACACCTTGCGCCATTCGGTTTCGCCCGCCAGCATGATCTTGCTGCGCACGAAATCGAAACTGAGCGGGGAGAGCAGCACGCCGCGCGCGCACATGGTGCCGGGCTCCTGCGGCACGATGATGGTTCCGATGCCGCATTCCTGTGCGACTTCGGCCCCATGCAAAGGGCCGGCGCCGCCGAAGGCGAACAGCGCGAATTTGGACAGGTCATGGCCGCGCTCGGTGGAGACCGAACGGATCGCCCGACTCATATTGGCGTTGGCGACCCGCACCATGCCGTGCGCCGCCTCCTCGACCGTAAGCCCGAGCGGGCCGGCGATGCACTCCTGGATGGCCGCATGCGCCTTGGCGAAGCTGATCGGCATCTGCCCGCGCAACAAGGCCTTCGGATTAAGCCGCCGCATCACGATATTGGCGTCCGTCAGCGTCGCCTCGGTGCCGCCCCGGTCATAGGCGGCGGGACCCGGTACCGCCCCGGCGCTCCGGGGGCCGACTTTGAGCGCGCCGGCATCATCGATCCAGCCGATGCTCCCGCCGCCAGCGCCGATCACATGGATGTCGATCATCGGACTTTTCACCGGATAATCGGCGACGGTGCGGTTGGAGGTGAACAGCGGCTGCCCGTCCTTGATGAGGGAGACGTCCGTCGAGGTGCCGCCGACGTCGAAGGTGACCAGCTCGCGCGCGCCGGCCGCTGCCCCGACCACGGCGGCGCCGACGACGCCCGCCGCCGGTCCCGAGAGACAGGTTCGCACCGGAAAGGCGGCGACCGTGCGTGCCGAGAGCAAACCGCCATTGGAATGGATGGTGTAAGGCTCGGCCAATATGCCGAGGTCGCGCATGCGCTTCAGAAATTGGTCCAGGTAGGTCTGCATGCGCGGGCCGACATAGGCGTTCAGCACCGTGGTCGACATGCGCTCGTATTCGCGAAACTCCGGCAGGACCTCCGACGACACGCTGATGAAAGCCTCCGGCATCAGCCGCTGCACCGCTTCCTTGGCGGCCTCCTCATGCGACGCATTCACGTAGGAATGCATGAAGCAGATCGCGATCGACTTAACGCCGTTTGAGCGCAACTTGCCGACCGCCGCATCGAGCTGTTCCCGGTTGAGCGGATCGACCACCTCGCCATGCGAATTGAGCCGCTCCTCGACTTCGACCCGGTTCGCGCGCTCAATCAGCGGATCGGGCTTGCGCACAAAATAATCATAGAGCTGCGGGCGTACCTGCCGCGCGACCTCAAGCGCGTCGCGGAAGCCCTTGGTCGTGAGAAGACCAGTCGGGACGCCGCGACGCTCGATGATCATATTGGTCGCGACCGTCGTGCCGTGACCGAGATGGCTGATGTTCTTCGGGTCGAGCTTCAGGGTGTCGATGATCTGGCGCACGCCCGTCTGAATCGCTTCGGACGGATCATGCGGCGTCGAGGACACCTTGAAGAACCAGACCTTGGCCTCGGCCTCGCCAAAAACCGTGAAATCCGTGAATGTGCCGCCGACATCAACTCCAATCCGATACATCGATCATCCTCTCTTTGGTCCGATTGTGATCCGACAGACGAGCCGGATCATTGCTCTTATTCTTATTCTTGTTCCGCGCCGTCAGCGCGTCCCGACCTTCATCCCAAGAACCTGCGGCAAAGCCGCGAGCGCGCGCGCCGCGGCCGAGCCTTCGCGGCCCCGCTCTTCCGCCGCTTCGCGGCTCATGATTCCCCAGCGGATCGCGTTGCCGCCGAGAAAGCGAAATGGTTCCGGTGGCAGTCGCGGCCGCTCACGCGTGCAAAGCGGCAGTGTCGACCACTCGTCCTTCAGCCCGAGGGCGATCGAAGCCAGACACTGGCCTCCGATATAGGTCGCGTTGACTCCATGCCCTGTATAGCCGCAGCCGAAATGAACGCGCGTACCCGGCAGCGTCCCGAAATAAGGCAGATGGTCCGACGCGATGTCGATCGCGCCGCCCCAGGCATTGGCGACCGGCACGCCCGCCAACCCCGGAAGCAGCCGCCGCAAACCGGCTTCGACGCCCCCGGACCCGGACCCCATCAGCACGCGGCCATCCGGCGTCTTTCGGAAATAATGCACGAACATGCGCAGGTCCGAGATGGCCATCTCTGCGGGCCAGACTTGCGCCAGCAGCTGCGGCGCGGCTTCGGTCATCAGCGCGTAGCTTGAGAACACCGTCATGTACTCGCGCACGCCGCGCTGCGTGACGAGCGCCGCGTTGGTCGCCAGCACGACCTCGCGCGCGAGGATCTGTCCGCCGGCAACACGAAGGCGTATCGTCGGGCCTGGATCGTAACCCTCCATCCGGGTGCGCTCGTAAATACGGATGCCGCGCGCAAGCGCCGCGGCGCGCAATGCGCGCACCAGCCGGCCCGGATGCACGGTCGCAGCGCTGGGAAAATACACGCCAGCGCGAAACACCGGCGAAGCGCAGTGCCGCTGCACCTCCCGGGCCGAGATCGGGACAGCCACGTCCGGAACGCCAAACTTCTGCGCCGCCGCGACATAGCCCGCGAGTTTCTTGTCCTGCGCTGGCGCAGCAGACACGCGCAAGCTGCCACCTTCGCGCCACCAGACATCGCGGTCGCAGGTTTGCGCAAAAGCACGCAGCGCGTCCTGCGCGCGCGTCCCGGCCCTCGCCACCGCAAACGCGCGCTCGTCGCCCAGCAGCGCCGCCATGCTGGCGAGCGACGCCCAATAGCCGTGAGCCTTGCCGCCATTCATCCCGCTCGCGCCGGCGCCGCAAATATCGGCTTCGATCACGGCAATATTGAGATCGGGCTTGCGTTCCTTCAACGCCAGCGCGGTCCATAAACCCGTGTATCCGCCGCCGACGATCGCGATGTCCGCCGTCACTTCGCCGCGCAAGGGCGGACATTCGGGGACTCTTCCTTCCGCTGTCAGCGCCTCCGCCAGCCACCATGATGGCTGCACGGGTGCGACCGACGGGAGTGCGGTTGTTCCGCCGAGCGCGACGGCGCCGGCCGGGCTGGCGTTCATGCCTTGACGGTGTCTTCGAGCGAAATCGGCGAGTAGAAGGTGAGTGCGCCGGGAAGATTGCGAAAACCCGAGATCGAGCGCTGCATGCCATAAGCCTGCGCGCGCCCCC
>Ga0194049_1000252_pt1 | contig 18525 bp, 33 predicted proteins | sample JunL2225m_MetaG_FD_148665 | JGI IMG/M metagenome (GOLD analysis project Ga0194049, IMG submission 148665) | Anoxic zone freshwater microbial communities from boreal shield lake in IISD Experimental Lakes Area, Ontario, Canada - Jun2016-L224-25m | ecosystem: Environmental > Aquatic > Freshwater >... | reverse complement strand
ACGGAGCACTATCACTGTTCAGTGATGGAAAGTTCTCAATGAAAAGGCTATTAGCATTCATATTCGGAATAGCTATACTGTGGATGACTCGTCACCTACTTTACAATGTGATACCGAAAGACAACCAGATGGTATTCATGCACTGTTTCGATATCATAGCAGGACTCATTGGTACATTACTAGTAGCAGCTACTGTAAAGGATGCGTATGTACAAAAGGGAACTACCACTACAACAGATACTAAGATAGAAAATAATAAATAACATTCATAAACAATTAAACACTAATAACATGACACGTTCATTTTCAGACAGTCCAGCATTTCAGCCACAGAACTTCCTTGACTTCATAACTGTTACTAACCTGGCATCTGGTGGTGCTATTGGTACAGCTATTGCTACTGTAGATCAGTATCAGGGGGCGTATATCAGCCAGACTACTGCTGGTCAAACACTTTCATTACCAGCAACTACAGGAAGTACTCCTAAGAGCTTCTGGATAGTGAATACCGGTAGTGTATCATTCACAATAGGGCAAAAAGTAGTGTTCCCTGGTACATCGTTGATGGCTATATTCTCTGGTATTTCTATCCCTAACCAGGGTAAGGTATGGGTGTATGGAGCAGCTTCAGCAACAATAACTACAACGACCACTACAACAGTATAACATACTGAGTATTAACTAATTACAACTACATATTGTGAAGGAACTAGTAACCGTGGTATCCGTACCACATGACCTATACTGGGTAGCTGAAATAGAGGTACAGTGTGCTAATTTCCAACGACTGGGGTATACTGGAGCATATCATGTACTGATACTTGTAGAGGGTGAATTCCCTTATAAGTGGTACTGGGATCAACTTGCTAAGAGGTATCCATGGGCCAGCTTCTTCTTCTACAGAGAGGATCATATCAAGAACCTGATAGCTATATATCCACCAGTACAGAGAGTACGATGCCTAAAGAGGCATTGGGTTGAACATCCTGAACTGCAGGAGAAGGTGATACTGTATATAGATGGTGATGTATTATTTACCAGGTTACCTGATTTCTCTGAGTATATGGATGATGATATCTGCTACCTATCTAAGACGGAGTACATATCAGCAGAGTACTTTGCTAGTAAGGTGAAGGACATATACCCATTCAAGAAGAAGGAATATGCCCAAGAAGATGTACTAGGAGACCTCTGTAGGATAGTAGGTATAGATAAACAGGTAGCAATAGATAACCAGGATAATACCGGTGGTTGTCAATATCTACTGAAGGACATTGATCTGAAGTTCTGGGAAGATGTTGAAAAGAATTGTATAGAACTCCGGTTACGTACTATCAACTTCAATGCGCAGTACTTCAGTAGTGAGGATAAGGGGTTTCAGTCGTGGGCTATAGGAGATATGTGTGGTTTACTATGGAACCTATGGAAACGAGGTAAAGAGACCAGATGCCCAGAGTATATGAACTTTGCCTGGTCTACTAACCCTATAGTAGAATACGATAATAATATATTCCTTCACAATGCCGGTGTAAATAGTAAAGTGATGGAGATGGACGGTAAGAACACTAGAATGTTCTATAAGAGCGATATCAGATTCCGTACTAGTTCTCTCACATGGTTCGACATTAACCCAGATAGCTGGAATGTTAGTGACCAATACTGTAGCTATATGTACCTTCAGGAGATCCTTCATATTAAGGACCCTGTATGCAAGACAAAGACATTGAACTATTAACACATTAAATTATATACAATGAACCAGAATAAGAACCGCTTAGTGTCATGGATGAAATATGACGGAAATGGTTATATGATAGGAGGTACAAATACCTGGAGACCATTAGGAGTTACCCCTCGTGATGGTGGGTGGGTACGTATACCCGGTACCCTCAGTAACTTATGCTGTGGTGTAGGAGATAGTTTCCTAATAGTACAGAATGATAGTACTAATGGTAATAACCCAGGTGCCACAGTAGTTACATTAACTACTGCTGATAACCGGATAAACTTTTCTGGAACTATTGCACAAAATGGAGGAATGATGGTATTTGTTATTCCTAATGGGTACGATGAAGCATTTACACTGACAATGAATGTAGCTGCAGGTGGTATAGATCTTACTAACTCCACAATAACAGGAACAGGTGTTATATCAGCAGCCTCTAACTACATACATACAGGCGCACTATCTGCAACATTTACTACTACAGCAGCTGCAGGTAGTCAATATCTAGTTAACTTATCAGACGACTAATACTTAATATTACTATATGTTACTACTGGATATCACTATCAGTACTCCTCTTATTGTTGTAACTATATCATCTGTAATGATAGTATTTCTAGCTCTTGTACGATTTGTATGGTCTATTATAGACAACAAGCACAACGAGGCCATGAAGAGGTTGGATAGGATAGTAGATGAACAGAAGAACATCGAACAGGATCTAAAGCCTCTCGCTCTTACAGTAGCTGAACATACAGTACAAATTAGTGTCATTAAAGAAGAGCTAAAGGATCAGAAAGGATGGTTAACTGCACATGATAACATACTGCAGGATTGGGCAAAAGGAGGTCATAGAACACAACATGGATAGTATACAGACAGTCATAGAGGGTCATAAGAACACTACCCGGTGGATTATAGTCATACTATCTATCATCATACTGGTATTGTTATTTCGACTATTCTACGGTCATGAAGATCCTGTAATAGTTCGAGATGATCAGAGAGTGCACAATATTATGGATAGTCTGCAGATATGGACTAGTCAACAAAGGAAAGTGCAAGAGCATGAGCAATTGAAGTATCAACAGGACTCTATACGTCTCTACAGTATACAACAGCAGGTTAATAAGGTGCCTGGTATGTTACAGGCTATTAATAAGAAATACGATGAGAAACTACATACTATTGATACTATGTCTGATGATGAGCAGTTCACTCTATTCTCAGAGTGGGTTACCTCATCCGACAGTCTATAATGGGCAACAAGCTGTTATAATCAGCCAACACCAGGTGCAGATGCTTAATAAGGCACATGAGACCTGGTTACAGTGCCAAGAGATCAATGACTCTCTATTAGTTGCTGTAGATAGTTGTGCAGTAGGATTTCATGTAGCCGATAGTGCTATACAGTCTCTGAAGAACCAGATAACATCATATCAATTCCTCAACATACACCAACAGTCAGCTATAGATACCCTCACTGCAGTAATAAAGGACCAGAAGAAAGAGATACGCAGACTGAAGGTACATAAGGGGCTTATGGGGGCATTTGGTGGCATTCTGGTGGGTATTATCGGTTACTTACTTATAGCACATGGATAGTACACATATTAAGTGGTTAGGGCCTTCTAAGTTACCTGATAATGAACTGGAGCTACTTCATATAGTGTTGGACATAATCGAATATAGTGATCCACAGTTCCATATTAGCATATGTAAGAACCCGGAGAATATCATAGCCCATATAACACCTTCTGATCAGCAGTTTCGTGAGGATATTATTCATAACCTACTATTCATTAATAGAATTATGAAGGTACCGGTGAAGTTCTCTTCATCTCTACATATATCCCGATTAATTTCCTTCACTATTGATCTGAATTATTCTGTATCTTCGCAGCTTAATATACAACAACATGAGCAATAACTTGAAACCGGGTATGAAATACCAATGGTCCCCTGGAGCTAACTTCCAGATTACTGACACACAGTTCAGTACATTATTCCACAGCCTTAACAACATTGTACAGTCTCCTACATTCCAACAGAAGTTAGCAGAGGCACAACAGACAATAGCTATTGCACAACTGCAGACAGTGATGAACGATATATTATCGGCTTCTGTGGACTCCGGTGTTGCTACTGAAGTACCTGTTGAGGATACTGCTATTATTAACTAGCTCATATTGCTACGTACCCATAGACCACCTTGGTATTCTTATCAGGGTGGTATCCTTATTTTAGGGCTCTTTGCTGCTCTAGTATGTATGCATGTACTTTCAGTAGTTTCCGTACTTCATATAGCATGTATGGTACCTTAATGGGTGTTACGGACTTTATTATGAACTCCCCATCGCTATTTATCTTGTATATGGGATATCCATTATCATCCATTTTCTCTACTTCGAATACTACATGCTCTATGATGAGCTCATCTACCTGGAGTTTAGGGTTCCAGAATGTTATCATGTTCGCATACAGTGATAACTGCATAGCATAGTGATATAGTGAACAGTCGGGGACATTATTGAGTGGGTACTTCATCTTCTTATCTCTGAACGCAGTAGCCCTTATTTCTTTGCTTGTTTTGTAGTCCCTTATTCGGAACTTATTGCCATCTATCTGCAGGTAGTCTATCTGACCTGCTATTTGGTACTCTGGATAGTATACTATGAACTCCGGGTATATACCATTCTGTAGTTCCTGTGGCAGTGACATTTTCACACCATCTACTATTGGACATTGTATACCCTCTACCAGTTCATCCTCACGTAACTTGTGGTACCATGTTCCGAGTGTAGTTGATCTATCTCTTTCATCCTGCCATATCTTACGTACTTCTGCAGGTACCATACCATACCATTTTCCATCCTCCCGTAATACACAACTCTCTGATGCTCTTATCTCATTGAACTTCTCCTTGTATTCCCCCAATAATGTAGTGATACTGGTATATTGCACACCAGCATCATCTACATATTTGTGGTCTTTTTCTGTGAATGCTACATGCATACCACGAAGGTACTACACATATTAGTATTATACAAGTTGTTGCTTAACTTTGTATATCTTTTCTTTATCTTCCCACTTTTCCACCTCACACGCACATGCATCTATTACATGTATTGCATACCTTTTCATTAGACTACGTACCATTTCCGGAGTCCATTCTAATACTCCACTATTCAGGTAGTCTATATACTCTACCATAGTTGATGCTGTACTTATCATTTCTTACTATTTAGTAGTTCCAGTGCGAATGTGAATGCAGCTACTTCAGCATCTGTACGGCATTTGTACCACTCAGTCCCTTGTAGTGTTCCTATACCATAGTTCCAGCCACTATCTTCTGTCCAGTGGATGCTGATATATATACCTTCTTTATCGAGTATATCGTACATCATTCTGGGTGCAGCACCTATACTATTCTGTACTATACTATCTACCGGTACTGCGGCCATTATCTCACTACTGAGCTTACCACTCTTGTTGAGCTCTGTTAGTATCTGTTCTTTTATCTTAATGTACGCCTTTGGGTACTGTGTCTTAATGTCTATCATGTTGTCTGTTGTTTAGTAGTTTCCTATATTATCGTGTTCTAGTACTTTGATATTGATTCTATTCCACTCCACTTCCTGCCATTTCTCCCACCCCTTTTGATTGAGGGATACTCCATGCAGGAACGCTATATTATGGAGTTGTAGTGCCTGTTCGAAGTGCCCTGGAGTACATCCAGTTATTCTGGTAGTAGGTATCTTATTGATGAACTCCCTCCAGTTTATGTCCCACATGTCCTTATCTATATCGTACTTGGTATATGTCTTTTCATACCCATTATTGTAGTTGATGAACCACACACCCTTCATATTCTCGAATGCATCTGCTAGTTCTTTACGAAAGTGCATCTTAACCTGTGCCATCATCTCTGGTCTAGCTTCTCTGTATATATGCGGTGGGTCATCTTCATTTCTTTCGAACCTCCATCCTCCTACATACACAGTACAGTATCCGTTCATGAATACTGTCTGTGACTTTATATAGTCCTCTAACGGACCATCTATTATGAACCTTATTGTATCTTCTGCTGCTGGTTTATTCTCCATATCCTACATTGTTATAGTGCCTACTACTGTATTTTAGTTTTTTCTTCTTGTTCTATTAGTGCAATGATCAATGTTTCTTTATTGAGATCTGGTATTGGCCACACTTCTCCATCTGCAATAGGTTGACCTTCTTTATAATTATTACAATATACCAGTACATTTTCATCCCTATTTACTATCCTATATTGTGGGCTAAGTATTTGTTCTGTATTACCCCATTGATCTACCCTTGTTATATACATCATGTAACAACTTATCAATTTGCTGCTAAAGTCTCCATATTTTCCCTGCAGAAATAGCTCAAAGTCATGTTCATAATCTTGTGGTATTTTTAATACAGCTACATGATAACCTTCATCATGATTATACACATCTACCAACACTTGCATGTCATTATATTCACTCATTAAATCATGGAACATATCTTGTTGATTATCTTCCGGATGAAATAGTAATGACAATGTGATATATGAAGAATCTGCAGGTCTACTGCTATCTCGTAGATAGCATTGTATAAATCCTCCCATTTTTAGGTATGAAGGTGCTATTCCATATATGTCTAATAACATCTTACCACTTGTATTCATTTCTTGTTTGCTCATATTTATTTCTAGTTTATTAGTTACTTACTCTACCTCTTATTATTGGTTATTTCTTATAATGTTCTAACTTTACCATCTCTTTTACATCAGCGTAGTACTTGAACTTGTAATTCGGGTACATATTCCGTAATAGAATCTGATGGAGTTTTGTATACAACTCTTCTATTTCTTCCGGACTTCTTTTTACGGTCTCATTATCTCGTTTTTCATGCTCCGTCCACCATTGTTGTATATCAGGACTACAAGTTCCTAACATATTTACATCTATTAACTTTTTACATGTTTCACATAGTAGAGCAGCTAACGGACATCCGAATAACAGGAAGTCGGTCTTCTCTAGGTATGTCATTCTCTGTGTGAGGTCTACACTATATTGATAGTCTCTCTCCCTTTGTTCTGGAGTTCTATCATCTGGTCCCATACATGGCATATTCTATCTATTTTATTGGTTATTATTTACTGATTCTGTCTTTTATTATTCTTCCTAATAGTGCTTCATACCGGACTAACACCTCTTTCAGGGCTGTTATCTCACTCACAGTAGCATTGTCTATTTCCTGCATATTCGGTAGTACTACTGTACGTACTAGTAATTTGTTGTCTGTCATACTCCGAATTGTTTGTGTGCTTGTTCTGTTCTCTCTATTACCTTGTCTCCTGGATTACTGTCTACGTTCGAGTGACACTGCCAACAGAGCATCATCAGATTACTGTACTCATACTTCAGGTGTTCATACCTGTCCAACCCTTTGGGAAGGAGGTGGTGGTGATACAGTGACTTGTTCTCTCCCCATATACCTTCACCACACTGCTCACATCTATGGGGCTTTTTCTGCCAATGTTCCTCGAACAGTGCCCACATTCTCATTGTGTCTTCTTTGTTCTGCTGTATCTCCTCTGGAGTCTTTGGTCGGCTCTTCAGTTTGCTGCCTCTGGTGAGCCTCCCAGTACCCTTGCTGAGTGGTTTACCCTTCTTCAGTGTTCCTGATCTCTTTAACGGTGTTTTCCTACTTAGTGCCATCCTGTTGTATGTATGCGCCATTATTGATACTGCGTTGTACCTTCATAGCCAGTTCCTGTATGGTTATCTCTCTGGTCCGTATCTTCCATATATCTGCTAGTATCTGTTCCAGTGTGTTGTATACATCGAACTCTCTCATGTCATGTTGTATAGCATCTTCTGCAGGTACTTTCTCCATCAGTTCATCTACGAGTAGCTTGCTGACCTTTGGTACGTTCCTCTCTCGTATCTTCTCTATCTGTTCTTCTACATTACCGTGTATACTGTGTCCTTTGCTATATTTCTCTCGGTTTTCTTCTCTCCACTTCTCCATCACACTGGTATATGTAATATTATCCGGGAGACTAGGGGTACTACGCAGGATCTTCCCTATCTGTTCCTGTAGTAGGTGTTGATATCTGGTACTTTGCTGTTCATCATAGTTGTATACATCTCTGGGTACTGCGGAGTAGCTGATATTACCATTCTTGTCTCGGAACCCTATCTGGAGAGTTGCCGGACCTGTTTCATACCCCTTACCTGCAGATATTGGATCTATACCAGCTATATATTGTATATCTGCTTTCACACTCTCTTCTGCTACTATTGTATCTACTATAGCATCTGGTACTGGTTCACTGCTCTGACTATCTGCATATTTTTCTTGCTCCCTGTCTGTGTGCTCAACCTTCCAGTCATTATCGGTACTACGTATGTTCTCGTTCATTGTATATCGTTTTCATTGTTGATGTACTGCTGGAACTCTCCCAGGTGCTTCATTGGTTCTATCAGTTTCTTCGGGAACTTCTCCACACTTGTTATCATATATAATCTATTTCTCTACAGTGACTATATCTGGATTGATGAGTTGCATGATTTTGTTCTCCAGTTCCATTCTATACTCTTCATTGTCCCGGAGTAGTTCTTTCACCTTCGTTATCTGCATCTTGCTTTCATGACCTGGTACTGTATACCATCCACCTGCCAGAGTAATGAGATTCAGTTCTGCTGCTACATCTACCACTTCCTGTAACCGGTCTATACCGATTCCCCATACTATGTTGTATACTGCTTTACCGAATGGTGGAGCACACTTGTTCTTGATTACCTCTGCAGTAGTCTTGTTCATCTCTTTCTCCTTGTCTACTGACTTGGAGATCTTTACCCTCATATCTGTATAGAACTTCCACGCATTTCCACCAGTTGGCTTATTCGGGTCTCCATAGTCACCTATAGCAGTACGTAATTGACTGAGACCTATTACTGTACATCGGTTCTTTTCCAACAATGGTTTGATCTTCATGAGCCCTGTACTGTTGATTCTTGCTTGTAGTGCTATCTTCACATCTCCTACTTCTCCTTCCAACACAGCCTTAGGAACTGCTGCAGTGTGGCTGTCTATTATGACCAACCTCACCTTACCTGTCTTTATTAGCTCCTCTGCTATATTGTACATATCCTCCATTGTATCTGGTTGACTGATAGTGAGTTTGTCTACATTCACACCGAGAGCAGTTGCATATGTCTTATCGAATGCCTGTTCCGGATTTATGAACACCACTTCACCTTCTATCTTCTGGAACTGTGCAATGGCGTGGAGCATCATAGTGGTCTTTCCTGAGCTTTCTGGACCGAACACTTCTATCAGGCACCCTACAGGCCATCCACCTATTCCTGTAGCCATATCGAGACCCATGGAACCTGTACTGACCACTTCCCAGTTGTCCTTTACATCCCTACCATGTATTATTGTTCCCACCCCGAACTTTTTCTCCAATGCTATTATCTTCTCCTGGAACGTATCCTTCTTATCTTCTGTACTAACTTTTGTAGCCTTTGCCATTGTTTGTTGTGTGTTATTGGTTTGTTATTGTATCATCCTTTGGTGCTTCCTTATACAACCTTATCTGCTTCTGCACTTTCTCTAACCTTCTACCATTGTCGAGTATCAACTCCCTTACACTCTTCAGCCTCATGTTGAGGGTATTACGTCTTACCAGGTATAGTTGCTCTTGTCTACGTAGTACCTTCATGTGTCCATATTCACCGGTACCATATGGTTTCTTCATAGCACACACCATTGGCCTGATTCTCTACATACCTCTGCCCATGCTTTCAGTATTGGCTCATATGAACCTTTGTGAGCACCATACCGCATACTCTTGATTACTTTTTCTATTGATTTCATATTTATCTACTATTTTACCAGTTTCACACTATATACCCAACATTGTTCTACTTTCTGAGTCTTTGTTATTTTTCTCCACCAGTTTACTAATTTCCATCTGGAATATGCTATACTTATTTTCTGTTGTGGCTCATCTGATAACACTTGCAGTTTGACACCACAGTCTACTATATCTCCGGTAGTGAGTTCTTTCTTATTCATATCTAACTGGAATGGTTGTCCATCTATTCCTATACCTACTTTCATTTTCTTTTTCATATCATTCTGTTTCTTCATTGTCTGTTTGTTTGTCTGGTGTCCATTGCCATATAGCTGTCAGTATCGAGAGTGTACCGGTGATCAGTACTATCTTGAATACCTTGTGGTGTGTGCTCATTTATTGTGTGTGTTTGTTGTTTATTTATTCCTTCACTAGTTCTATTTCCATATTCCAGTGTGCTCCCCACATTGTTCTACCATTCTCATCGTACATATCTCTATGTGTTTGTCCGGGTTCTATGTACCATATACTCCTTTCATCTACATCTCTAGTCTCCATGTGCCACACCTCATTCTGGTTGTGGATAGTGAACCTCTGACCGTCTTCTACATCTTTGGGTGTCATAGCTATTCTGGTTTATTGTACTCTTCTTCATCTTCTCGTACTATACTATCTCTGAACCCATTCTCCATGTACTGTTTATCCTGTATAGCACCTTTTTCTCGCTCTTTCACATACTGTCGTACTATTGTTATCCTATCTCCTTTGAATGCCACTTTAGGGTTGATGTAGTAGCATCCTGGCATATCTGCTCTAGCTATTACCTTCTTATCCAACAACTGACTGATGGACCTATATATGGTCGGTATGGTCATTTTCCTGTCCTCTTTGATCATATGTGCTGTGAGACATATCTTATCCTTACCATACTGTATATGTGTCATCATGTATTCGAACACTGTCATGCTGGAGTTACTTAACCCGAAGAAGGACTTGATCTCTCCTATATACACCTTATAGAACTCCTGACTATCAACTACTTTGATATCTCCGAGCACTAACATTGGTTCCTTTACTAACTCATCACCCTTTCGTACTTCTTGCCATTTCCATCCAGATACCTTTCTCCTTTTAGTTTCCACCATATGCTCTACTACTTCTTCGAGGAAGGGATTGTAACTGTGGAACGGATGTATTGTTTTCTGCATATCGTTTTCCGCTTCATTTTGTGATACTTGTATCATTCGTGTGAGAGTTTTATCATTTATAGTGCAATTTACGTAACTATTCTCACATTTCCTACTATTCCTAATATATATTTTCTATTGTACTCTCACATATTGAGAATTTTCCTCGATTTAGTGAGAAACCGATGCCCGTCTATATTGTGTTTCAGGGCACCGGTTCTTTATCTATATGTTTATCCCCCTAGTTTACCCATCTCCTTCCTGATACTATCTGCAGTAGTGTGTATCTCCAGTACCAGGTGTGGTTGTTTTGTGGGTTCACCACTGTCTCCTTCATGTAGCTTATCTGATATAGTGTGTATACTACAGGGTAATGTCACTGTCTATCTCATTGCCCCAACTATCCCATCCTACAGCAGGGTATCTACAGAACATTTCCAATCTTGGTATATCTCCGACTAACTGCACTATTCTATCTCTGACTTCATCCGGTTTCCTACTGTGTTCTTGTATAATAGCATGTACTACTGACCTGATAGCAGCATTCGCTCTCTTTGGTTTACCTCTAGTAGCTATCAGACAGCATTCTGAACCAGCTCTTGTCCAGTTACCCATACCGAACATATCTTTACCGTGTACTGTTTTCTTTACCCATACGAATCCGGTCATAGTCTTTATAGTGAATCCCCATGATCTTACCAACTGCAGTGCTTCTGCTGGTTGACTGGCTACCCACCACATGAATAGTACACAGTCATCTGCTACTATATCTTGTACTGGAAGTTTACCTATATCTTCTACATTCATTACTTGGTACACATTAGCTGCACCACTATTCATACTACCACCGGTATTCTTGTTATTGAATGACCATGGAGGATCTGCGTATATTACCTTGTACTTTGCCATATTCTCTGTTGTGTTTTTACTTGTTTCTCTCTACCGGGTCTATGTATCTGCAGTAGGTGATGTGGTAGTATCCAGTGTAGTGTACTACAGGGGATACTTCTCCTGTAACCAACTATGTGACACTATCTCACTGAGAGCTATTGACTCTGTATCTTCTATACCAGATGCCCACCAGCTACAGTCATCATCACTCCATACTACTGTGTACCATTGACCATCCTCTTCTAGTATCTGCTTTTCATATACCTCTGTACCGGACTTGTCTGTTCTACCTGTCCATTGTCCTACTGTACTACAGTCTACTGCAGAGTGCTGCATCTGATTTCCTCTGGTCTGATGTAGTATCACAGCATTCCCCTCTACTTCATAGTACCCACCATATATCCACTTTCCTGTATCCAGAGACTTTGCCCGGAACTTGTATCTACTCTCCATCTGTTTGTTGTTCTTTTTACCTTGTTATCTACAGACTCTCATTGAGTAGGTAGCCTACTCCATTTGTATTGTACTATTTCTGGATTTCCTTTTTCGAATCTATAAGTGTGCATACCTTTCAATAGATTACTCCATACTTTTCTTGTTATATTGTATTGTTTCATAGCCTCTTCTACACTATTCCATATTTTTATCTCCCCTGTAATTTTGTGTTCTTGCTTGACTTTTATCTTTGCATGGTCTGCTGAACGGCCTTTGTGTTTTTCACTTATTTTTCTCTTGGTTTCCTCTGATAATTTGCCTCCAGTTTTTTGTTGTCGTATCTGTTCTCTTTGTTCAGCAGACCATGTCCATCCTTTTCTTGATTCTCTCCAATTGTTTATAGCCTCCTGAGATCTGGTTTTCCCCCTCAGTGCATTTGCTCTTTTTTTATTTGTCTCTTCTGAATAGTAATAACCCCTTTCCTCTGCCTTTTTTTGTCGAGTTTCTGTTCTTTTTCGTATAGACTCTGTTGACAGCTTTCCTCCTCTTTTTGTCTCTGCCATCTTTTTCAGTGATGCTTTTGACATACTATATTTATCGTATGGATGTGTAGGACGTATATTATATCCATATGAATGATCATGTACATTGAGCATATTGCACCAGTAATGTTCTTCACTGAAGAGGTCCTCTATAGCACATTCCACAAGTAATTCGAATATGAATACTTCTTTTCCATATTCATTCCATGATCTTTGCAGATGTTGACTATGGTGATTTCTATTACCGAGTCTATCTTTGTGCTGTCTCCATCTACGTTTTACATTTTTTGCACATCCCACGTACATTTTTCCATTCACAGTATTCGTGATAGTGTATATTCCTGATATCATACCTTGTTACTTTCTACAAAGGTATGGCATTTTTCAAATTGTACCATAGCGGAGATTCAGTTTCACCGCACCTGATGTTTTCTGTAGTTCCAAAGAGTTACCCCAGTCACCGGTACTCAAGCACCATGCTATATCTGCCTGAAGTTCTCGTAAGCCTTTGCTCTTAATTCCCCTGTACATGAACCCTCTACATGCCCTCTCTACATCATCATTTGTCAGCTGTAACTTTACCGGTGCCTGGAACCCTGATACGTCACAGAACACAAATACCATAGGTTCTATGATGTAGTGCTGGAGATCATGTTCCTTAGCCCACATCCTAACTGCGTCTCTGTACATAGCTGCCTGTAGGTAGTATCCGTACTTCAAATACGAACTCTGTGGATGGTCAATTTGCCATGTTGTTTTCCAGTCATATGTATATATAGTATTTATATCATGACAAACCACCAACTTGTCTACCATAGCTTTGTACTCTACACCCTCTAGTTCAAACAGGATTGGCAATTCATTGAACACTTCCACTTCTCCACCTGACTGTAGATTGGCTATATCTGCAGTATAGGGATGTACCCGGATCTTGTCTACTATCTTCTCTGCTGCTTCTATTGTACCTGTAGATACCACAGTTTTACCCATGTTTTCCATACACTCTTTGTAGTACTGTTCACCATCTTTTCCCTCAAACCTCTCCAGTGCCCATTCCATATCCTTCTTCTTGAAGGCGATCTCATTACCTTCATAGTCAAATTTTATACTATTAAACGCATCAGAGAACAACACAGAGAACTTATCCTGTTGTACACCATTTTCATCTATAGTCTTCAATGCCCTGGCCACCAATGCATCTGTGAGATCCCCCATCTGTCCACTTGGTCTCTGTGTACCTGCTATGACAAACTTCTCATCGAATGACTCTGGAAGTGACAGTAGCAGATGGACTAACGACCCCATAGTGAGTGCTATACTCTCCTTCTCTTTCCTGGGTTCTCCCAACACTATCTGACTGTAGAATGCCTTCCTATCAGTGTCGAACAGCTTGATGCTGCTGTAACTTAACCGATCCTTTATTGATCTATACTGCTGTTCACTTAGCTGTGGACCTTGTGCCTTGATTTTTGCTGTTATTTTCATTGCTCTGTTGGTTTATCGTTTCTTTTTATCTATGATGTCTTCCAATTCCCTTATCCGTCTACGTAACATATTCACCTCTCCTTCTAACCCTACACACTTACTACCTAACTCTGTGTTCTTCTTTCTTAGCATGTCACACCTATCCTTCATCACTTCATATCCTTGTGCTAACTTCTCTGCATTACCGGATACTCTTTTCAGTAGATAGTACTTGGTTTTTAATGATCCGTAGGCCCCTGATAACCAATGTTGTTGTATATCTGTCATGATACTTTCTTTTCTCGTTTCTCTTTCAACATTTGCTGATGTTGGTCCCATTTCTCCTTATCTATATCCATTGCATACCAGTTACCTATATGGTCATTATATGAAGGGTATTTCATTACTTTCATTTCGAACTGCCATTTAGTTTCACAGTAGCTCATGTTCTTTTTGCTATAACACCATTCTACTATTGTACGTGTCCAGGTTCCCTCACCAGTTTCCCTAGCTGCATGGAGAGTTTTCGATGATCCCCAGTAGTTCTGCCAGTCACTGTCTTTCTTCTCTACCTTGAATGTTTTACGGGTCTTAGTAGCTGCCTTTTCCCGAACCCCTATTCGTTTCCTACGGGTACTATGCAGCTGCTTCTTACCTACATACACTATCTCTCGGCCCATCAACTTGTGAGTGATCACATATATGAACCCTACTGCATAATCTGGAACTACTGTATCTCTACCTCCATTGAACTTCCACGGTACTTCTTGTCTATTTTCCATCGCATTTGTAGTTGTTTTGTGTACCCTCTATCCATTTCTCCAGCTTCTCCTTTTCTCTTCATAGACAGTGGCTATCTCTTGCTCCAGGGTCTTCTGTTTTACCTTCACTACCTTCTTCGGTAACACCTCACTGTATCTGCTGGAGAGTGTACGGATGATCTCCTGTGTCATCTTCTCATACTCCTCTACCGGTACAGGAGGTTCACCCATTACTTCTTCATGCAATAGGACTATTGCTGAAAACAGTATCCGGGCAAACTCTCCCTTCTTCATCATTGCTATTTGCTTTCTATTATCTACTAGTGTCATATTATTACCATTTTCCTTCTGGAAACAGTTCTGCAGGTTTTTTGGTATGTACCTCTTTCATACAATGCTCCATACATGTATCACATACCATCTCTGTTTCATCTATTATTTTGTATTCATTACATCTCCAACAGTGGTCCATATACTTGTCTCCAGTTTCTGTCCACTTGTATTCTCCATATCCTGCATATCGGTCATTGTAATCACGATCTACTTCATATCGGTCATTGACTCTTTCCAGTATATGCAGTACCATCTTCTTACACCTTTCATAGTCTTCCAGCACAATATACTCATTATCTGAGTGAGGGTTGTAGTATCCGCATTCTATGTTGGCACATGCTACCTGGAGACCGTTACACACTAATTGATATACATCTGTGAACATACCACTCACTGTGGCATACCCATAAGTATCTATAATAGGACCTACAGCTTCCTCAAATGCCTCATCAAACATGATCTCACCGTATATCTCCTGTACAAACCCTGAGTTACCTTTTCTGTCACACTGAAGTACATAGTTACAATTATCAAACCATTCCATATCTGCCTCTTGTGAGCCTAAGCCACCCACTTCTTCATCACAAAAGAATGCAACCTTCAGTACATCTAACTGCATCAATGCCTGGAGACATATTGCTATACCGCACTTGTCATCTCCACCTATACCTGTAGCTTTTCCTTTTCCTTTATCATACGCAAACACACGATCTTCCATCTGCACTACTTTGTAGTTTTTCTTGGCTATAATCCTATGTACTGTGTCTGTATGTGATACTATGCAGTTGTATGCATCTGCTACACCCTTTGTCACGTATATATTCCCATTGTCTTCATGCACTACACACCCGGGTATAGTTTTCACTATTCCCCGGATGGTCTTGTGCATTTCTTTACTGTTGTATGACTCTGATTGTATCCACAGTATCTGTTCTAGTATCTTATCCATGTAGTTCCATTGTTAATTGATTATTGGCTATTACTATTTCATTACCTTCTGCTATACAGGCTTCCAGATTTGTCTGTGCTACACTATTTCCACTGTATAACGGTACTGTATCTTCTGTTAGGAACCATGTATCAACATACACACACTCAGTACAACAATCTTTCTTCCAGTATATGTTATTCCCATAACTGCTGTCCATTTCTACTATCTCTCTGCTATCTTCATGAGTTCTGTCACCATCATACAACTTTACTGACTCACTTTCCAGTATATACTCATCTGTCAGACTATCCAGAACACAGTCATTTTCCCTGTTGTAGTACGTACTATTGATGTATTCGTAGTCACCCAGATCATCATCGTGCACCCATCCATCTTCTGTCTCAATGGCATTATTTTCATGGCACCATTTGCCATTTGTTAACCTTTGAGCATCTCTTTTTCTGATGTAGTTATGTGTATAGTCATCCAGTACTGCACTAGTATAATGTACATAACCATATCCTTCTATATACTCTGCATCCCCTTCATCTATATACTCCTCATTTTCCTCATCCCAACATTCATTATCGTGATTATCTTCTTGCTGCTCCCAACTTCCTGATGTACTTCTAAGTTCTTTGTCATTGTATCCACTATCATTAGATATCTTGCCAGTATCACTTAGATAACACAATGTATCTACATATGGATATTCATCGAACTCATACTCATCCAGTTCTACTGTAAGATACCTCATTTCACTTTCTCCATTTCTTACTATATGAACATTTACACCATTTGAATGTACTTTCTTGTACATCCAACCTTTCTCCTCTGCATAGTTCTCGAACATCTTCTGGTGAGCATCTGTAGCATACACCCTGTCCATGAACATTCCTTTGTTGGTATTCCATACAAGAGCTCTACCTACAGTATTGTTTTCACAGTCTATCATCACCAACATAGATATCTTGTCTGGATTCTTTACGTATATATCCAGATATCTCTCACAATTTTCATACCTCATACAACTATCCCCCAGTTGCCCGAGAGTGTATAGCTTGCTGTGGTTATTTTCATTGTATCTGTATTTAATATCCTCTCCTTTCACTTCTATGAACTGTACCTGGCAATCTTCATCATTGATCTTGTCTGCCTTTATCAGATTACTGAACAACTCGAAATCAGTATCTTTCAGCTCTAGTGTGTCTATATGTGTACTATCTATCAACTTTCTAGCCAGTTTCCCGGCTCTTGATGTCTGCCTGTTCTCTCTCTTCCAATCTCCATTGTCATTCACTGTATGCTCTTTACCTGCTGGAAGGAATGATATCATATCTCCTCTACGTGCTATATAATTTGCAAATTCTGTAGTTGTGTATGTATCCTGCAGCAATATATCTGCTATCTTACTTTTGCTCCTATTTACTTCAAAGAACCTTTTAAACGATTCTGCTATTATTAGTCCCATACTACTGTTATTTATTTAGTTATTCCACCCAGGGTAACCCCAATGACTGTGCACTTGGTAACTCCTTACTATCTCTTTTCTGTACTTGTCTATCTACTGTTGTCTCACCCTTTGCTCTTGTCCACTGTACCTCATTCTGGTACCCTGTACTGTTGTTAGCTGCCAGTATCCTATTGATGAACTGGAACATATGCTCCGACTTCCATGCTCTGTTATGTTGTATTGCTACTGTAGGGTCTTCTACCTTCAGTACATGATGTAGCATCGGTGTGATGTACTTCTCCAACTTGGCTGCGGAGGAACCTATTAGCACTATTGGTAACCCTCTATACAGTGTGTTGATTACATTCTCTATCATATACTTCCAGAAGGGTTCCCATAGGGTACTGTGGCTATCGTATTTTGATGCTTCTGTAGTGAGGCTACTACCTATCAACAGTACATGTTCCTGTTGTAACAGGTAGCTGAGGTCCCTGCGTATGTCATTGTCTGGATCGAACCCATATTCATTTTCGAGGGCCTGATACCAACAGTACAATGGAGGTTGCTCATATAGTACTTTACTACAGTCATATGGTATGCCGGATGCCACTACATTACCCTGTAGTTTGTTTGTATATGGACCACCTGTTATTATCACCACTTTCAACTTATTTCTATCGGTTAACTGCAGTGATCTGAACAGGTCAGTATTCACTGGGTATACCTCTTTCCCTGCTTGTGTACAAGATTTCAAAAAAGTGAAAATAGAGTCAAATTCTTTACTTTCTGTGAAATTCCTCATTATTGGAGCCCAAGATCCTAATAGTTTTTCTGTTACTTCATATTTCATATATAATAGTCCAGATACTTCCAGACAAAGTTTTTATATTGTGTACATTCCAGTTTCCATAGTCAACAGTAAAAAA
>Ga0194049_1000251_pt1 | contig 18538 bp, 22 predicted proteins | sample JunL2225m_MetaG_FD_148665 | JGI IMG/M metagenome (GOLD analysis project Ga0194049, IMG submission 148665) | Anoxic zone freshwater microbial communities from boreal shield lake in IISD Experimental Lakes Area, Ontario, Canada - Jun2016-L224-25m | ecosystem: Environmental > Aquatic > Freshwater >... | reverse complement strand
CAAGTTTCATTTCAACTGTTTTATGCTATATTTTTTAGATTTTTTTAAAAATATTGACAGCATACTAGTATATTCTCATTGCGAATAAAACACATTAACAGATTAATTATTAAAATAGGTTTAAGAATTATACAAATTTATAATTTATATATATATTCAATTTTTCAGAATTATCTTTTTAAAAATAGTGTTAATGTTTTTTATGCGTAATACTATTTTAATATAACTTTTTTAGATTTATTTATTATATATTACTACTATTACTTTATATTTTTTTATAGAAATTTTATTATTATATACTATATATTACTATCATATCTCTCTATGACTTCGCTGTCTTTGCTGGCTTGGCTGTCTTGGCACAGTTTATATTCCCGTTTTATCCCTTTTAGTTTCTCTCTAATTTTTACAAAAATAATATCCTCTTTATATAATGGATACTATAAAGTGTTATGATAAATCTGCTTACAGAGCCTTACAAAGTAATAACTGTAATTGTAAGATAAATACAAATGAATATTATAGATTATATAGATTAAATAACAAGGACAAAATAGCATTGAAAAATAAAAAATATAGAGATGCTAACCCTAACTATAATATAGACTACTATCATAGAAATAAAAATAAAAAGTAATTTAAAGACTGATTATATATATATATATACAACTTATGCCATATTTAGAGAACTTGGAAGAATTGGAAATATTTAGAGTGACTGGTCTTATAGAAATATGTAAAGAAAATAGAGATTATATATATGGTTATGCTCTATATTCTAAAAAAGATTTATACAGAATATTTCAAGATTTATTAAATAAAAATGTAAAAATTAAGATACCTAATTTAGATGAAAGACATTATAAAAGCATTCGTCCTTACTATCCATATTCCAAAAAATTGTTAAAATTCCTAATATAAAACCATATAAAACTTATTTTTGTATATATATATATATAATATGGAACACCAAGAACAATATAGATATAAAAAAGATGACCCTGACTATGCCAGAAATAGACATCAGTATCTTATAAACCTTACCAAAGAGAAATATAAAAATAATGAAGAATTTAGGGAAAAAATGAAACTGAATTCCAAACTCTACTATCAAAAACTAAAAGAAGGATTTAACCGCTCAAAAAATTCTTAAATTTCTATTTGCGCATAATAAAAAAATGATATAAGGATAGGATAGTATATATATATATAATAGAATGACAGCCCCTGGTTTTTGTAGCATTTGTAATTTTGAAACTGTTAAATTCGGTGATGTTAAACCCTATCTATTGGATAGAACTGACGAATTCTCTATTTATGATAAAGATAATGAAGGTTATGCTATAATGTGTTGTAAATGTTGGAAGGAACAAGATGAAATTGATAAATTATTATACGGAGAAATGAACGTAACTATTAAAGCATTAACGTGGGATAAACCACTCCCGAAAGACCATAAAGAAACAACCCCTACAATTATTAAAAATATTGTTATCAATCATAATACTAATAATATTAATTATAATACATCTAATCTTACCCCTATTTATAATACTAATACTAATACAACTAATAATAATACATCTAATTTAATACCTACTTATAATACAACTAATAAAATTACGAAAATTATAGACCCTGATGGTATCATTGATTTTTCATCGCCAGAATATCATAAGATATTAAAAAGAGCAAATAAATATAAAGCAGAACGTGAAGCAAAAGAGAAAAAAGAAGAAAAAGAAAGATTAGAACGTGAAAAAAGAGAGTTAAAAGAAAAATTAGAACGTGAAAAAGCAGAAGCAAAAGAAAAAGCAGAGCAAATGAAACAAGAAATTCAAAAACAATTATTATCAGAGAAATACAATGTATTAGAAAATTTTGATGATGCTTCTGAAGAACAACAATGTGCTTTAAGAGAAAAAGAGCAATTATTAGAAGAAAAACGAAAGAAAGACCTACACGATAATCAAATTAAATTAGAAATAGCAGAAGCAAAAAGAATTAATAAACAGAGAATGGATAAAAAAAATAGCGAAGTTGAAGCAATTGAAAAAGGATATAATGTAACATTTGAAGGACGTCTCTCTTCTGTGGAACAACCTGATGAAATTCTTAAAAAATATAATGGTGGATTATTAACGTGTTTAATATGTTCTCATTGTAATGTTATGAAAGCATATCCTAATGGATATTTAGATACGTATGGAAGATTAAATGAAAGTAGAATAAATAATAAAGATGTATGTAGTGAATGTTTAATGGAAAAATCACAAAATATAATTGAAAATAGATTATGTAATATGGTTAAATGTAAATGCGGTATTAAATATTATGGTGCTACACACGAAGCAAAATTAAAACACGAAGCAACAGAAAAACATCTTAAAGCACTTGAAAGAAATAAAAGAATTAATGGTAAAATATATTCTGCAATTCAGTTAAGAAAAATTTGTAATGCTAACTTAAATGAAGATAGAACTCTTAAAATTGTAGGGGCATCACGTATGCAAAAGAAAGAAATTATTGATAGATTATTAAAGATTGATAACTTGGTTATTCCAGAAGGTCTATAATTATTTTATTTGTTAAATATAAAGGTATTTATGCTACATTTATATTTTTTTATTTTAAATTTTATTACCATATTAATATATTCTTATTGCGTATAAAAAACATTAACAGATTTAAGATTAAAACCTATTCAAGATTTATACAAATTTATAAATATTATATATATTCAATTTTTCAGAATACTTTTTAAAGTAATAGTGTTAATGTTTTTTATGCGTAATACTAACTGTTATAATACTTTTAGAATAAATTTAAAATACTACTATAAAATATAAAAATAATACAAATAAATTCCGTTATTAACATTCAAAAATCTTTATTTTTTATTTGTAAAACATTATCTGTATCACTACTGACATACATTATTTTCTTATCTTTTTGTTCTTGTTTTTTTACTTCATTGATTAAATACTGTAATGATATATTAGAAGGTAATTTGTTCCTTTTCATTTCTAATATTATTATAGAGAATTAATATGAATGGTATGCCATATACCTCTGGCTATATTGGGGCTTTGGGTGAATACCCTATCTATGACTATATTAACTTAATTGATAGCAATCAGTCAAATTTCATAACATCTACAAGCAATCTTTTAGAGCAACATTCAAGCAATAATATAGCGGTATCTTCAACTTATTTACAAACACAAATTACAAATACTTGTAATCTCATATATAAAGATGCTAATCTGAATACAATTGTTAAAATCACGGCACAAAATCCTTATTATCCGGTAGGAAATTCAGTAGAGACACAGTTTCAGAATGTTAATGGGAGTTACCTAACAAAAATTATACAAACAGGCGAATTAATGGTATATCATCCAGCAGGACCTTTACCGGCTGGATATTCAGCAGGATGGTGGGGAGTAGAAAATAAGATAGCAAATGGTATAACAGATACACAAGGGCTACGCTTTGATGTCACAAATTTACAAGCAGCAACAGGAGCAGCAGCCATTACTGATACAACAGCAGCAACAGCAGCAGCAGCAGGAGCAGCGGGAGGATTGGCAACAGTAGGAGGCGTTACAGCAGCATCAGGAGCAGCAATAGCAGGTGGTAATATTGGTTCAGTAGCATTAGGTGTAGCAGGTGGGGCTTTATTTTCTGTTTTAGGTTACCTATCATATCAAGCACAGGTAGCAAGTAATTTAACTTCTAATGGATTTTTAATACAGGCTTCACAGGTTCAGAGTAATATCAATTCGGCTTACATTTTATTAACTGATAACATAAGTAATATATGTATAGCGAAGGGATTTATCAATTGTAACATTAAAACCCCTCAATACATCTCAAAAGTTGTATCAGATAGCATTACTTATAAAGGTATTGAATTAAGTAATTTATTGAATAATACTTCAAATTATATTAATAATTTATCATCATCTACAAATACAAATTTTATAAATACTTCAAATTATGTTAGTTCTAAATTTTTGCCATTGACAGGAGGTATTATGTCAGGACAGATAACAGGAATTACAACAGTAAATGCTTCAACAGGTATTTATGGTACAATTTCAACTACAAATAATACAAATAAAGCAATACCATCAGTTGGTAATTTTGGTGGATTAGGTGATAAAATAGTTTATTATAATGGAACTTCTACAACTTATCCATATTCATTAGGAATTGAAACAAATGCTTTATGGTTATCATCACCTTCTGATATAAAATTTTATAATAATGGTTCAAATTCAATAATTATATCTTCAAATGGCGAATTCATAGCAACAAATAGGATTAAAGAAAATTCTCAATATCTATCTGATGTTTATGCTACAAATATAAATACATCTAATTTTATAAATACTAATGTTTCAAGTTTATATAATTACATTAATGTTAATAATACTTACACATCAAATTTTATAAATAGTAATATTTGGAATACATCAAACTATATAAATACGAGTGTTATAAATATGTCAAATTATTGCTTAAATATCAATAATAACACATCTAATTTTATTAGAAAAATAAATGTTTTATTACCTCATACATCGTTTTGGTATGACTATATCAATAATCTACAATGTTATGACTTAAATATAGAAAAATATGTGCCAAGTATAAATTTAGGTGGTTATAAATCAAGGTCATTTAGAATAACTACGTATGTTCCTGCTACTGATTGGAGAACTGGATGGAATTTATTATACAATAATCAATATATAAATTTTCCAGAGACTTTAACCATTCATATGAATAATAACTCTAATTTATCAGGGTTTTCTTCACCTAACGATAATTATGCTAATGGTATTATTTTGGGAAAAACACAGAATACAAATGTAGGATACTGGAATTTTGTTCCAAATAACTATAATTATATACGATATATATCATACCTTGGTTGGGACACAAATATAATTATAGAAGCATTAAATTAAATTTATTACATTTTTTTTATACATTACTCTTATTAGAGGATGTCTATTATAGATAACAGCGTTCAATTAAATACAAGTAATATTAATGTTGGGATTATTTCAAGTAATATATTATTACCTTATTTAACAATATCAACAGCATCAAATATTTTCGTAACATCTAATGTATTGATAAATGCTTTCTTACCAACAAAGCAAAATATATTAACATCATCAACAGTATTATTAGGTAATGGTGGAAGTATTACAGGTATAGATTACAATAATATTACTGTAAATGCCCCAAATTTGAGTGTATATGATACTATCACAGCACGAAATACTGTATTAGGAAATTATTTAACAACAGCAACAGCATCATCAACTTATGCTACTATCACTAATTTAGGAACAAAAGAAAACGCTTTAACATTTTCAGCGCCATTAACACGAACAACAAATACAATATCATTAGATTTATCAACATATGATACTATCAGTGCTCGCAATACAGCCATAAATAACCAGAATACCATAAATAGTAATTATTTTGTATCAAGTAATGTATCTACTAATATATTTAACAATCTGATAACACCGTATGATACAATAGCATTACGTAATACCGCATTAGGTTCATATACTACGACATCTGCTTTAACTACATTATTATCTGCAAAAGAAAACACTTTAACATTTTCAGCACCATTAACACGAACAACAAATACGATATCATTAGATTTATCAACATATGATACAATAGCATTACGAAATACCGCTCTTGGTTCTTATACAACGACATCTGCTTTAACAACTCTATTATCAGCAAAAGAAGCAACCTTAACATTTAACGCACCATTAACGAGAACAACAAATACAATATCATTAGATTTATCAACATACGATACAATAGCCTTACGAAATACAGCATTATCATCGTATCTTCCTTTATCTGGTGGCACATTGACAGGGAATATCATAATAAGTACTGCGAATTCAGGTATTATTTTGGTAAATGGTAGTGGGGCGGCATTTGGAGAAGCAAGTGGTGCTGGAGCATATTCATCATCCGCTGCTGTTGGTGATGCTATTGTTAGAAGTAAAACATCATCTCAATTACTTTTACAAAGTGGTTCAGGTGCTGCTGCTATTGCTATATCAAGTGCTAATAATACAACAATTAATAATACTTTAAATGTTAATGGAGTAGCAAATTTTAATTATCCAGATATTAGAATTAATGCTGTTAATGGCGTATCATTATTGACATTAGAAGCGAGAATTATGGGTACTAATGGATACTCGGCGTGTTTCGGTGGGGATATGTATGAAACTTCTTATTGGGGAAAAGTGGTATGTATTAATGGTGGAGGTCTTGGTGATAATGTAAATGCAGGTGCCGCCAAAATTCCTAATACATCATCTTTCAGCATCTACACAAGAAGTTCTGGAAGTTCTACATATTTTGATAAAAATCTATTTGTTGTTAGAAATTCTGGTAATGTTGGTATTGGAACTACTAATCCTCAATATTTATTAGATGTTAATGGTAGTGCTAATATTAATGGTGTATTGACAATATTAAAAGATAATTGGATTTTATCAAGTGATGGTATTTTAAGAATATTTTTTCAAAATAATGGTACTACGTATTTTCATAGTGGTAATACAGGTTCAGAGGGATTTAAATTTAGAAATTTCGCTCAAAGCGTAGATTTATTAACTATAACAGACGCTGGTAATATTACATCAGCAGGCTCATTAACAACATCAGGTGCTATTTACGCTAATGGTAATTCCTTAATATTTCCTAATACTTTATCAGATTTGAAAATTACTTTATTTAGTGGGTGGGGTTTTGGTATTCAATCTGGGGAATTAAAATATATAGGTGGAGGAAATCATAAATTTTATAATAGCACGACAAATACATTTTCTATAGATGGTTCAGGTAATATAAATAGTTTAGGTGCTATTACAACATCATCAGGAAATTCTTATTTAAATGGATTAAGAATTAATGGAGGAGATACTGGTAATACAATTTATCAAGCAACAGGAGATTTAGGAATAACAACAAACACAACAAATATCAATTTAGGTATGAATACATATGGTGTTAAAATAAATATTACACCTACAAGTACAACATTATATACAAATACTACAATAAGTGCTACAACACCATCATTAAATATTATAGGTTCAAGTGAGGCGGATAGTGCTATATTATATTTAGCAACACCTTATACAAGTGGAAGTGCCCTTAAATGCGCTATAATAGCGCAAGGACAAACAACATTTTCAAGAAGTAAATTACATTTTTGTTTAGATAATACCGCTGATAATACATATCCTACTTATAATGCTTCCGTAGCAAATTCAAGAATGTCTATTGATTATAATGGTAATGTATTTTTAACTAATTCATTAAATTTTAAAACCGATGTTTGGAATTATAGTACAGAAGGATATCAAAGGCTATTTTTTGGTAATGCAGGAATTACTTATTATCAAGGATACGGGCAATATGTTTTAGATATTAATCACGAATGGCGTAATCATCAAGGAGTACAAAAGATGCGATTAGATAATTCAGGTAATTTAAAATTAGCAGGAGCATTACAATGTAATTTTTTGACTATTGCTAATACTAATAGAGATTTAACAGGTATAGCGATAGAAAATACAGCAGTGAATGATTTCAATAATACAGTTTTATATTGTATTCAAGGAACATTTACTGGTTTTCATAGAGTTTTTACAGACGATGAATTATATAATAATGATAATCCACAACAATTTAAAGATGATTATGAGGGTAGAATTGTTGTTTCAAATGGAAAAACAGCAACAGATACAACTGATAACGGCGTTCAAGATAATACAGTATGGGAAATATTATATGATAAAGCAGGTATAACAATAGAGGATGCTTTACCTAAAATAGAATTATCACGAAATAAAAAAGATAAGAGGGTTTTTGGAGTTTTAGGTGATAAGAGAAGACATAATAATAGACCTGAAAGAATGATAGTAAATTCTGTGGGAGAAGGTGGAATTTGGGTTTGTAATTCCAATGGAAATATAGAAAATGGCGATTATATAACATCAAGTAATTATTTAGGATATGGTGAGCGTCAAGACGACGATTTATTACATAATTATACCGTAGCCAAAGCAACGATAAACTGTAATTTTGAATTAGATAGTCAATATTATAAATGTTTAGAAATTGATGATTTAGATGAAAATGGGAATAAATTAAGAGTTGCTTTCATCGCGGTTACATACCATTGCGGTTGATGTGGTTTTTCTTTGTTTATTATATTTAAATAACCTTTATATAATAATCATTGTGGATAAATTTCCATTTTAATTATTTTTTATTTCTTTTCAATTATATAGATAAATAGATAAATGGTATTCGGACAATCACGGGAAGAAAAAATCAGTCAATTAAAAGAAGCACCTAAACCTAAAACAGCAAATACCATCGGAATTAATACATTACCTGTTAGTAATATAGGTATAGTTAATTTAGAACAAAAGAAAAAACCGCATAATATCAATATTAAAAATTATAATCCACACGAACCGAAAATAAATCCAAATGTTAAATATTCGGCAAAGCACAGTTTTAGAAGATACAAAACAAAAACAGAACCAAATTTACTTAATAAAATTCAGGTTAATGAAGATGATGATATTGTTAATAAAATAAAAGAAGCATTTGGAATTAAACCCGAAAAATCTAATACTAATTACAGCGAAGAAATAACAGCACCATCCGCATATAATAATGGTGTTGATGACCCGCCAGAAATAGAAACTAAAATATATGAAAGTGATAGACGCGCTAGACAGCAAGGGCAACACGGACAAAGATATCAAGGACAACGACGAGAACAAGGACAATTACAACAATTATTAGATGAACTTGATGATATTTCAATGGAAGACGCGGAAGCATTAACATTTCAAAGACGACGGACAACACAATTCGGTCCAGAATATCATTATGATACAAAAGATACCCCTATAAAAAGAATAGCAACAAGAGAACAAAGATTACACGAAGAAGATTTCGGAACTTTACCAGATATAGAGCCTCCTTTAATGACAGCATTAGCAACACCATCAGATAGAGCGAAAGAAAGTAGAATGTCAGCACAATTAACACCTCAACAATTAAGAACACCAGAACAAAAACAGTTAGCCCGAGAACATATTAAAAGTGTCCTAAATGATGCTGACCTTTCTGTTGAAAAATTAAAGAAATTATCAGACGAATTTGTAACAAAAAGAAGAGTTGGAAGACCCGAAGGTCCATATGGACCTTATAAGAAAAAAGTATCATTTGGAGAATTAACAAGTGCTGAAGAAGTATAAAACAAATTTTTATATTATTTTTTTCTCTTTATACTAAATAGAATATACATATAATGGATTTAGTCGCTGGATTTCCGAAAAATCTGAGTTACACCTTAAAACAGCTTTCTTCATTTACAAAACAGACCTGCAAAGTTATGCCCGATAGGGTTAATCCTGGCTTTGGCGAAGTTTCTCGCTTTAAACTCCCCGCTAGTGCTATGATTGATTTTAGAACAATCTCTATTTTCGCTGATGTAACACTATATGCCAATGCACCTATGGGTGGTGGTGCTACTTATGGACTTCATCTTCCACGAAATACCGCGAGTTTAATTCAACAAATTACAATAACCTGCAACGGCGTTCAATTATGTAATATTAATGATTATAATCTTTTATTCAATACTCTTTATGATATAGAAGGTGCTGATATTTCTCAAACATCAAAAAGATTTTTAGAAAATGCTGACCCTTCTGTTTTTTACTATCAAGGAACTTCTGCCGCTGCAAATACTCCTGTCGGTGCTATTAACGCTCAAGATGGTACTCTTGTTGCTAATAACGAAACTGCTCGCCCGATAGTAATTAATAACTTTTTAGGGTTTCTCGGTTCTCTTTCAACTCCTGTATTAGATTTAAATGATACCGGCGATGTATATATTGAAATTCGCTGGGCTAATACATCTGTTCTATGGGGTACAGCGAATACTACAACTCCTGCTTATACTAATACAACCGGATGCGCTTTTAATAATCTTCGTATGACCTGTGCTAAAATCAATTTTGAAAGTAGCGAATATTATGACTTAAAATCGCAAAAATTACTATCAGACGGTCTATTAGTAGGTTATTATGATTATTGGACTTCTCGGGGTACTTCTGTTGCTAAATCCGCTGGTGTTAATATGAATTTTAATGTCGCTACTAATTCATTAGACCAATGTATAGCGACTTTCCAAAAATCCGATTACAACACTATAAAATCATTAGTATTACATAATTCAGCAACTAATACAATGGCTAATTTAATTACTTTAAATCAGTTCTTAACAGGACAAGTTGCGGATGATGAAACAAATGCGGGTATTGGCGATGGTTTTAATCAATCTTATTATTTTATGAGACCGGGTGTAGATTTAGCAACATCCCAATGGTCTATTAATTCTACTAATATAGACCCTTACCCTTTACCACCAAGTGAAGTATGGAACCAGAATTTAATTGCTATTGGCAATGCTAATATTGATTATGGAACATCAGGGGTGCATCCGGGCTGTGTTTCGCTTTGGCATTTCTTAAAATACTATTTCTGTCATATTTTATCTCTTGAAAATCTTTCAGGAGACGGACAACATTGGCGAAGTGGTCTCTCTGGCAATGGTTCAGTCGTTAATATCAATTATTCAGCAACATTCGCTAATTTTAATAATGGCACTGCTAATTCTGAAACAATTCAACCGGTTATTTTCTGTCGTAGCACAAAAGTTCTTACAATTAAATCAGGTCACATCATTTCGGTCGTGTAATAAAAAATGATGGAAAACAATAAAAAACTATATGAAATAATAATATCTTTATTTAATATAGAAAATGACGAGTATAGCGGGTTTAAATAACTTTAATAACTTACTTTATAATACAAGAAAAATCGCAGTAGGGAATTATTTAGAACATAAAGCCGGTAGAGTTCCTTTAGATTTATCTTATAAAACACCAGCAAGAACGAATGAAACTCTTAATTGCGATACCGCACAAATCAATGGAAAATATGGTGATTTAAAATACAAACCAAGGGTTTTACATTCAAGACCGAATGATACTAATTACGATGCGAAATTTGACCCTACCATTCTTAACGCTGTTAGAAATAAATATACTGATGTATCGGGTCTATTAATAGCACCAGTGAATTTACCCCGTAAATACGATACAAATATTACTACTAAACCCTATATACCCTACGGAATAGTTCATTAAATTCTCTATAAAATGTCTAATTGTCTATTTTTTTTTCTATTCATCTATTAAGAAATATGGATAACAAACCTAAAAGACAACTAACGGAAGAGCAACTTGAAAAATTAGCAAAAGCAAGAGAAAAGGCAAATGAGGTCAGAAGAAAAAATTACGAAATTAAGAAATTTGAAAAAGAAAATCTTAAATACGAAAAAGATAAGGAAAAAATTAAAAAAGAAGAAAAAAGAGAAGAGGCGTATAATGCTGTAATTGAAATTAAAAATAAACGAGAAGAACCAAAATCTCAACCTAAAAAGACTATTAAAGCAAAACCAAAACCAAAAGAACCTGAAAAAGAAATAGAAGAACCAGAAGAAGAACCAGAAGAAGAACCTGAAGAAGAGGAAGAAGAAGAAATTAAACCAGAAGCACCGCCAAGAAGAGGAATATATAATAAGATACCACCACCACCACCAAAACAATTTAAAAAACAATCCAGAATACCTCCACCACAACGACGAGAAGTAACCGATGAAGAACTATATGATAACGCTAATATAGAACTATTACGGCAAAGATTATATCAACAAACCCGCCAGAGATTACAGAATGACCTCTTCGGTTATTAATAATATTAAATTAAAATAGATACTACTAATGATTGAAGAAATACCTTTAAATTTTACGTTTAATCCTAAAAATGCTAAAATGAATTACCCACAATGTAGATGCGGGCAATGTCCGCTATTTTATTTTAATTTGCTTTCAGTCGCCAGTAGAGGCTCTGGAAAAACTTATAATATTTGTAAATTGATTAAGCATTATGAAGATAATAAACTGATAGATAATGATGGCAAAATTCACACCCTTCGCACAATAGTGATAAGTCCGACATTAGACCAAAATCAAATATTCAAAAATTTAAAATCGTTAGATGAAAGTGATACGCACGAAAAATTTAGTGATGAATTATTGCAAGGTATAGTAGATGATATAAAGAAAAATAAAGAAGAAACCGAAGCATATAATAAATACATTGAAGCCTATAAAAAAGTAGTTAATATAAAAGAAAATAAATTAAATGATTTTTTTGAAAAATACCCTGAAATTTACGAAATATTGAAAGAATTTAATTTTGAAGACCCAGAGGAATTAACAAAACCTAAATATATGATAAGTCCGGTAAATATAATAGTTCTTGATGACCTTATGGCAACGGGGGCATTCACCAATAAAAAACTATCATCTTTAACTAACAACCTTATTAAAAATCGGCATAATGGTATATCATTCGCTATTCTCGCCCAATCTGTTAGAAGTATTCCTAAAAATATTCGGCTTAACTGTAATGTATTCTTTGTCGGTAAATTTGCCTCTAAAAAGGTGGTTCTTGAAGATTTATATGAGGAAGTGAGTAATGTATTGACATTAGAAGAATTTGAAGAGTTATATGATAAAGCAACAGAACAACAGTATGGTTCTCTTATTATTGACTGTTCGCATAAAGACAAACGCTTTTTATGCGGATTAGATACGGAATTAATAATAAAATAAAAATATTTACATATATTAAGAATGAACTCACAGAAATACGATAAAGATACTCTTTACCCAGAGGATTTTACAGAAGAGGATAAATTACAATATGATACATATTTAGAACAATCCAAATACCTTTTTCCTAAAATGTCAAATGATGAGTGGCTACTACGAATGGGAATTTTAGCATATATGCGGAAACAGAAAACAGGAGATACTGAAACCCCATCACAGGAAGAAATCGCAGCGATTAAAAACCAATACACCAACGACACTATATTTTACACTGACCCTATTGAAGAAGTCAATAAAGATATTATTGTAGAATAATTTTATTTTTGTTATTTAGATAATGAGATATTATAAACCAAATAATTCAACCCTTTTATATTTAAACAGTTCTTTTAATTGTGTTAAATCGTCATCTATTACTTTAACAACTACAAGTGGTGGCACAGGATATACAAGCAATCCAACTATTGTAATTACACCAGCATCTGGAGATATGGGTTCTGGTGTAACAGCGACCGTTTCGCAATCAGCAGGTGTTTTAGGAACTACTACAACAACAAATAACGGTTCAGGATATAATACTCTACCAATAATAACGCTTACAGGCGGTGGTAACCCCGGAGTTATTACCGGATATTCGGCATTAGTTGCTGGTTCAGGTTTTACATCGCAACCAAATATAACAGCATCAGGTGGAGGTGGTAGTGGATTTTCAGGGAAAGGAATAGTCGGTTCAATAGGTATATCATCAACTTTTAATTTATTATTAGGGGGTAATGGTTATGTAGTCAGTGATGCTCTTGTATTTACAGGAGGTGGTGGTAGTGGTGCTGTGGCTACTGTCTCCGCAGTGGCGGCAAATTGTATTACATCTCTTTCAATCACTAGTGGAGGAACTAATTATACAGCACCGCCATATTTAACAGCAACAGGAGGAGGTGGTAGTGGATTTTCAGGGACTACTATAATAGATAATGGAGTTATAACAGGTTATAATATTACTAATGTAGGAAGTGGCTATACAACAACACCTACAATAGTAATAAATGGTGGAGGTGGAAGCGGTGCAGTTATTACCCCTACAATTAAATCAGGAGTTATAACAGCATTTTCTCTTACTAATGCCGGCAGTGGATATACATCCGCACCTAGTATTTCAATTACTTCATCAGCAGGAGTAGGTGCATCACTAACTTGTTCTTTAGTTCAAAGTGGAACAGGAATTACAGGTATTACAATAATAAATGGGGGTAGTGGATATACATCAGCACCTACGTTTGTATTTTCAGGTGGTGGTGGTAGTGGAGCATCAGCAACTCCTACTGTTGTAGTAGGAAGTTCAGGAGTAATAACCCCGTCTTTTAATAAGACTTTCACATATACTTGGAATATACCAGATATTGTTGTTAATGATTTAGCGAAATTATCGGCTATTAATATAATAGCAACAGGATTTACAGCAACTACACCATATACATATAGAGTTTTAGGACTACAATATGATAGTAGAGACAGTTTTTTTAGCGATTTTGGTAATCCAATTGTGTCAATAGCACAAAATACAAATGTTTGTTCTTATGGTTCATTAGGAGGTACTGATTTTTGTATTATATTAACACCTCAAACAATAAAACAGATTGTAATATCAGTAGATGATAGCATTGTTACTAAAAATTCGGGACAATTAGCATCAATAGCATTTATAATAGCATTAGAAATAGTGGAATATAACCCAGAATATGAAGAAATAAGCGATGCTTACGCGCAAGGCTCTTCGCACCTTAAAATGAATTTTTAAAATTATTAACTAAAATTATAATAGAGAAATGGCAAATACAGGGAATAAAGTTTATAATATATTCATCAATTCCGCTAATAGAAGCCCGATAGATAAACCTTACGATTTTTCTGTATTCTTTGATAATGACGAGATTATGGTAAATGCTAATGAAGGGGTTAATATAAATGTGGTTTCATTCAGTTTAATGAATTCTATGTATAATGTTAATAAATATACGAAAAATAATACATTTTTACTACACAATGTTACTTTAAATTCAGATACAACAATAACTATACCGTATGGAAATTATAATGTTTATACCTTTTTAAATCAATTAAATACATTACTTTCAGGTATTATAACTATTAATTATAATATAGCGACAAACACATATACATTTACAAATATAACGGCTACACCATATAGCATAAATCCTTTAACGTGTAGCAAATTATTAGGGTTATCATCAACAACATCAATACTAACAACAGGCACTATATCAACCTATGTCAATATGGTTAATTATCAACAAGTTATTTTGAAATGTCCTACGTTGGTATTTGAAAGCACCTCAATGGATAATATACAAGATAAAAATAATTTTATAGCGGTTAGTGATATATTATATTGGATAAATAAACAAGATATTGAGCCGTTTAAAATGATAAATTATAAAAATGAAGATTGCGGCACTTTATATAGTTATAATGTAGTTAATAGAAGTTTTAGCAATTTCAATTTTAAGTTAGTAAATGAATTTAACGAACCTATTTATGATGCCCCCGATTTCTTATTTCAATTGCAAATAACTATATACGATAAAGATAATACATATTTTAAAGAAGCAACGGTACAAATCTTAAAATTATTGAATGATATTTATTTTGCTGTATTAAATGTTGTTTCATTCTTACTGAAAAAATAATTATTTTCTTATAGTATATTAGAAATATATATGAGCGGTTCATTACAAACCAAAATATACGGAGGTCATCGTCATAGTTCAACAACTTTAAAGAAAATGGGTGCTTATAACGGTCCAGTAAAACGAATTGGAACGTATAATGGAGCACCTAAAAGATTAGGAGTTTATACCGGTACAGGCGGTTCTAAAAACAATATTAATCTTGAAATGTTCCCTTATCATTAATTTTTTTATAAGCATAATATATAAAATATGCTTGATATGTCTGTGTGGAAGACTTTAACAAACGAAGAAAAAATAAAATACATAGATTATTTAAAAACAGCATCGCATAGTATCCTTAATACATTTGAAAAAATCTAATATAAACTTTATGATAGGGTGACAATCTATTTTCTTCGCATCTTCTTCAAGTTGCTTTATATCCTCTTCAACTTGTTCCATTTCTATCATAAATACAATATTAAAATTATAGCCATCTTCCATTTTCTTTTTTAAAATTGTATTTTTGTTGTGTTGCTGGTTTTAATTTAGTGTAGTATTCGGGGTCACTATTTAAATAGTATAGCATCTTTATTCGTGCTTTCTCAAAAAGCGACTTTTTATCTTGGTATTCTCTCTGTTGTGCCAACACTTTTTCTTTATTTTCATAGTAGTATTGTTTAGTTCTTTTATTTTGTCTTTCCGTTGGTAATGCCTCATCAATAGGTTTTACAATAGGTTCTGTTGGTTCTTTTTGTCTTAATTCTTCCTGTGCTATCGGAAAGATTTTTAAGTATGCCTCATCAAAACACTGTCTTGAACTCCTCATTTTTTCAGCGATTTTATCTTTCTGATTTACAGTAAGTTGCTTTCCATTTCTGATTGCTTCGCTATTCATATATGATACATAACTACTTCTCAACGCATTAATACCAACTTTCTTTCCCGTATAATTAAATATCATACTTAATCTACCGCTTAATGTGGCGGGTGATGCTTGACGAGATACATCAGGGTATTTTTTATAGTGTGTGAAAAGAAACTCGCGAGGGTATAGTTCATAACTTTCTTTCAAAATCTTGGCGAGTTCTGGTGCGTCTTTTGCTAAATGAAACATAATTGCGGGATGTTTCTTTTTAATCTCGTTCAAATCTAAAATGACATCGTCGGATTTTATAACAGCCCAATTATCTTTTCTTTCAAGTTTTTTAGAAAATTTTAATGTCATTACTTCTTGACGTAAGGGCGGTATCAGAGAATATAATGATATCAGGAGTAAATCTTGATTTAAATCATAACCTATCATACTTTTTTTATTTTTAATCATTTCAAATTGTTTCTGTAATTCTTTTTGTTTATTTAAAACAACATCAAATGTAACAAACTTTTTTAGTTCTTCTTCTGATAATTCATTATCAAATTCGTCGGCTTCAAACTGACGTGATAAAAATATTACTAAACTTGAATACTTTACATATAATTCATAATTTTTTGTTTCATAAGCAATTCTGAATAGTCTTGTAATAGCATTAAATCTACTTTTAATAGTTGTAAGAGATGTTGTTTCTTTGTTTCCATAATACTCTAAAATTTCTGTGACTAATTGTCTATGTTTATGGATAACCCAACTAATATCATCTGTCTCTTTATATTGAACGAAACTCGCTAAATTATTTCTAAAGAATTTAATACTACCAGCAATATTAGTTTTATCGGATTTACTACCTGCTGTTTCGTATTCGCCTCTTTCTAATTTACTATATAAAGGAATTCGTTTAATAGGTTTAACTAAATCAGGGTTCAATTCTAAATTTGCTACTCCAAAACTTTCAGGAACATCATAGATTAAAGCAAAATTTGTTGGAAGGAAATGTAATAATTTTAAAGTTGCTTCTTTATATTCTTGGGTAGTGTTATCTTTCGGTGTATAAAAATTATCTTTCCAATATGGATGACTAGGCTCGCCCCAATCTTCTATGTATTTTTCATATTCACTCGGTGGAACATCTGGTAAATCTAAATTTAATACTCGCCTTTCTGTCTTTTTAGTTTTGGCTGGTGCGTTTGTAGATTGTGTGGATGGTTTAAATCTGATAGGTGCTTTAACTATTCTTTTAGTTCTTTCCATTATATTATATACAAATATATTAATTTCTTCTTATATCATTTTTTTATTTTCTGCTTCTTTCTTTTTTTAATTCTTTTCGGACATTGACTAAATCATTTACAGAGTATCTTCTACCTCTTCTATCTCTAATATCAGCATTCTGTAAAGCCCGTTTCTTGGCTCTATATAGTCTCTGACTTTCAGCATTTCTTCTCCGATATTCTTCAATTCCAATAGAGTTTATTAGTTTCGCGCGGGATTTCGCGACATATTGTCTATTTTTTGCTTTATCTTTCGTAGGCATCTTCTATACCTTACAAAGATTATTTTCTACACAAAAGTAAGGATGTATCCAGCAATTTTAGGTGCTTGTATTGGAACAATTGTAATTATAGAAATACAGAAAAGAAATATAGATAGAATATTTGAAAAGATGGAAAAAGAAAGAAATAAAATATTGACTGATTATAAGTAAGGATGAATACAAACGTTGAATGTATATACCAAGTCATTGAAGAAATTAAAACAAAAATTACTGACAATCAATACAAAATTGTTATGGATAATCTGATGGTATTAAATAATAATAAGGAAAAACCAGAGGAGAAACAAGAAAGAGATGCTCTTTTAGAGCAAATATGCTTTCTTTATCTATATGTGCCAAGTATAGAAAATGAGAATATGAGAAAGGTATTTTTTAATCGTTTAGAATTATTATGTATCAATATGGTAAAACATTTTAGATAGAATTAGGTCAGATTTTTCATATTATTTTTGTAAAATTAGAGATAAACTAAAAGGGATAAAAAGGGAATATAAACTGTGCCAAGACAGCCAAGCCAGCAAAGCCAGCGAAGTCATAGAGAGATATGATAGTAATGTATAGAATATAATAATAAAAA
>Ga0194049_1000243_pt1 | contig 19043 bp, 21 predicted proteins | sample JunL2225m_MetaG_FD_148665 | JGI IMG/M metagenome (GOLD analysis project Ga0194049, IMG submission 148665) | Anoxic zone freshwater microbial communities from boreal shield lake in IISD Experimental Lakes Area, Ontario, Canada - Jun2016-L224-25m | ecosystem: Environmental > Aquatic > Freshwater >... | reverse complement strand
GGGGCTCCGGGCAGTGTTCGTAAATGGCGCTGTTAAGCAGCAGCGTAACGGGTAGTTTTAGTTCATCGAACAATTCCAGGAGCCGCCAGGCGCCGACGCGATTGCCGTAATCGCGCCATGAATAGTTGAGCACGTCGGGCTCGGCGCCACCGGGTACCAGTTCCTCGCGCAAGCCTTCGCCGAAGGCATAGTGCTCGAGGTTGAGCGCGACATAGACGGCGAGGCGTTTGCCGCCGGGCCAGGTGTAGTCGCCGCGTTTTGTAATAGCCGAGTAGGTGTAACGGCCGTGACTGGGGAGCGTCTTCAACTTTACGTCCATGTCATTCCGAGTGAAACGAGGAATCTGCTTTGCTTCCCGGGAAAAGCAGATTCCTCGGCCAAGGCCTCGGAATGACAGCGCAGGGGGAACAGATCATGTGTAGCGCTTCGCAACAGCCGCATCCACATTCACCATTTCGCGTTTGCCCGGCGCCGCATAACTGCCGCGCGTCGGCTTGGGCCAGCACGCGCGCGCCAGCAACTCGGCCTGGGGCACGCCGGCGGCGATGCCATCGAGCACCGGCACGCTCACGCGCGACTGGATGCGCGCCGCCACGCCGGCCATGACCGCGCCGGTGAGGATGACCGTTTCGGCAAAATCCCGCTCCACCAGGTCGTTGGCCTGCTTCACCAGCAGCGCCTCGAGTTCGTCATCGGAACCGGGCTTGTAGGCGGCGGTGCTCTCCACCGTGCGCCAGCCGGCGACGCGCGATGACAAGCCGTAGGATGCGACCAGTTCCTCATACAGCGGCCGCACCCTTGCGCCAAAGTTGACCAGGCCGATCTTGCCGCCCAGCATGCAGGCCGTGAGCAGTGCCGCCTCGGTCATGCCCACCACCGGAATGTCGAGCAGCTCGCGCGTGCCGCGCAGGCCGGTGTCGTAGGACACGGCAATCACCACCGCATCGCAGCCGGGGGCGTGTTTGGCCGCCAGCGCAATGGTCGAGTGATGGCCTATGGCCTCCTCGCTCCGGGTACCCATCACCCGCGCGCCGAATTCACCGCACACGGCGAGGATTTCGGTGCCGGGCGAGGCCACTGCGCGCGCGCCGGCGGCGACCTTGTCGGTAACAACCTGGGAGGTGTTGGAATTGATCAGCAGGATTTTCATGGCGGGGCGTCCGGTGGATGGCATGCGAGGGCTCATTGCAATTGACACCCCGCCTGCAATTTACCGTATAGTTTGGCGTCAATACAAGCCGGCCTTACGCAGCTGGAACGGTTCATGCTAAGCATAGACCACCGCCGCATCGCCGGACCGGATTAACGACCAGGAGGTTTTTGCCATGAAGCGTCTGTCCCTTTCCCTTATTGCCGCCGTGTTTACCACCGTGTTCGCCGCCGGACTGACCGCCATGTCCGCCCCGGCCTCGGCGCAGCAGCGCCTGCGCATCGCCGGCAATTTCGCCCTCGACCATTCCTCGACGCTGGCCATAGAGCAATTCAAGAAGGACGTGGAGGCGGCCACAAAAGGTGCGCTGATCATCGAGACCTTCCCCAATATGCAACTGGGTGGTGCACAGGAGAACGTCAGCCAGACCCGCGCCGGCACCATTGCCATGACATGGGTGGGCATGGCCTTCCTGTCGCGCACCGTGCCCGAACTGGAGGCGGTCAGCCTGCCCTTCATGTTCCCCAACCGTGAAGTGGCCTACAAGGTCATGGACGGCGCAATGGGCGACCTCATAAACCAGAAACTCGCCGACAAGGGCTTTGTCGCGCTGGGCTACATGGAACTGGGCCCGCGCCAGGTCACCAATAATGTGCGACCGATCAAGACCGTGGCCGACCTGAAAGGCCTGAAAATCCGCCTGCAGCCGAACGAGACCCACCTTGCCACCTTCAAGGCCCTCGGCGCCAACGCACTGTCGATGGATATCAAGGAGGTCTACTCGGCGATGCAGCAAAACGTCATCGACGGCCACGAGAACCCCTACAGCCTCATCCTCGCCAGCCGCTTTTTCGAGGTGCAGAAATACCTCTCCAACACCGCGCACTTTTTTGACTTCATCGCCGTCGTGGCGAATAAGAAAGTGATAGACAGCCTGTCGCCGGAATTCCGCGCCGCCGTCAAGACCGCCATGACCAAGGCGGTGGCGAGCCAGCGCGCAATCGCCGCCAAGAACGACGCCGAGGCCCTCGCCGAACTGCAGAAAAAAGGCATGCAGTACGACGTCCTGCCGCCGTCCGAGCACGCCAAGATGCGCCAGATGACTTCGGGCGTGGTCGATGACGTGAAAAAACGCATTGGCGCCGACCTCGTTGATCGCGCCCTCGCCGAAGTCAAAAAAGCCGGCGGCTAAGACCACATGAACGCAGCCGCCCGACCTGCCCTGCCGGGGCCGCGCTGGCTGCGGCCTTACGCCCACCTGCTGGGCTGGCTTGATACGGCCGCCGGTTGGGCCATTGTGGTGATGATCAGCGCCATGGTGCTGATCGTCTCGACACAGGTGGCGCTGCGTTACGGCGTCAACAGTTCCATAGGCTGGGCCGACGAAGTGTCGCGACTGACCTTCGTCTGGTCGATGTTCCTCGCCATCCCGCTGGGCGTGCGCGCCGGCGCCCACATCGGCATTGAAATCCTCACCGTCCGCCTGCCATCGAAGCCGCGCGACGTATTGCTGCGACTGATGGCCGCGACCTCGGCCGCACTGATGATTATTGTGGCCTGGGAATCACTGCAAATCTGCTGGGACCAGTGGGACGAAAAAATGGCCTCGCTGGAATTCTCCGCCGCCTGGTTCATTCTTGCGCTTGCGGTGGGCTGCGCCCATTCGGCGCTGCACCTGCTGTGGATCGTGCTGACCGGCAAGCCCTGCAACCCGGGGCATACCGGCCTGGTGTCCGCCGAATGAGCCTGCTGATCATCGCGGTATTCATAGTCATCGGTCTGCTGGGCATGCCGCTGGCCTTTGCCCTTGGAACCAGCGCGGTGGCAGGGTTAATGGCGAGCAACGTCGATTTCAACATGCTGCCCACGCGCATGATGAACGCGGTCAACGCCTTCCCGCTGATGTCCATCCCGTTTTTCATCCTCGCCGGCGAACTGATGTTAAAGGCCGGCATGATGGAGCGCCTGATCGACCTTGCCAATGCCGTTGTCGGTCGGGTGCGCGGCGGCCTTGCCCACGTCACCATGCTCGCCGGCTTGGGTCTCTCCACGGTGTCGGGGGCGGCGGTGGCCGATGCCAGCGCCCTGGGCAGCACGCTCATCCCGTCCCTGCGCAAGGTCTACGGCGTGGGCTTTTCCTCGGCGGTGGTGGCCGCCGCCGCAAACCTCGGCCCCATCATCCCGCCCTCGGGTGCGATGATCGTCTACGCCTTCATGGCCGGACCCACGGTGTCGGTGGGCGGCATGTTCATGGCCGGCATCGTGCCGGGGATTATTCTGGTTATTGCGATGATGGCCTTGTGCTCCATCATCGCCATCCGTCGCAATTACCCGACTACCGGCGAGGCGTTTTCATGGCGGCGCATATTCGCCGAGCTCAAGCGCTCGATTGTCATTTTCATGATGCCGGTGGTGGTAATTGGCGGCATTGTCGGCGGCGCCTTTACCGCCACCGAGGGTTCGGCCATCGCCGTCATCTATGCCCTTGGCATCGGCTTTTTCGTCACCCGCCGCCTGAAACTTTCAGACCTGCCGGAGGCGATGATACGCACCGCCATCACCTCGGCGGTGGTCGGCGCGATGATCGCCTTCGCCTCGGCGGTGACCTTCATGCTCACGGTGGACATGCTGCCGGGCAAGCTGGCCGAATTGCTGCGCTCGCTCACCTCCAGCCCCATAGGCTTCAACCTCATTGTTGCGGGGGCGCTATTCATCGTCGGCATGTTCCTCGAATCGAACGCCGCCTACATCATGCTGGTGCCGCTGCTGCACCCCATCGCGCTGTCCTACGGCATCGACCCGCTGCACTTCGGCTTCCTGTTCGTCTTCAACCTGGTCATAGGCATGCTCACCCCGCCGGTGGGCGTGGTGCTGTTCGTGTTATGCGGCATCGCCGGCATCAAGATGGGAGAACTGGTCAAGCACGTCTGGCCCTTTATCGCAGTGATGTACGCCCTGCTCCTGGTCTGCATGTTCTACCCGCCGCTGGTGCTGACGGTGCCGCGCATGCTCGGTTACTAGCCTTCCCGCCGTTATAGCCACGCGACTATATCCGCATTTATCATTCCGAGCGAAGCGAGGAATCTGCTTTTGCTTCGGCCCGAAAGCAGATTCCTCGGTCTGCGACCTCGGAATGACAGGGTTGCGTTTGAAATAAGCTGGCCCGACGTTCCCGCATTACAATCCGACCATGTCTATCCATCCGCGCGACGCACTTGCCGCGCACCGCATTTTTATCGGCACCATCACCCCCTCTGGCAACACCATTGTCGAGCGGGTGACCCTCGCCGTGCTGCGCGAATTTCCGGAAGTGTCGGCGCATTTTTCGCGCACGCCGGTGTTCGGCGACCGTGACCCCTTCCCCGACAACTATGACTTTGAGGGCATGCTCGCCGCGGCGCGCCTGCTCGCCCACGCCTCGCCCGACGTACTTATCTGGAACGGCAGCAAGGGGGGCAGCGTCGATTTCGCCCTCGACCACGAACTGGTGGCAAAAATAAAGAATGCCATCGGACTCGCCTGCACCACCTCGGTCCTGGCCCTGGACGAATTGCTCACGGCCCGCGGGGTAAAACGCTTTGCACTAGTCTCCCCCTACGATGCCGGATACCAGCAAAGAGTCATCAAGACCTTTGCCCGCGCCGGCTATGACTGCGTCGCGGAGGCGCATTCCGACCTGCGTGACAACCTGTCCTTCGCCCGCGTGCCGGGTGCCGACATTGCCGCCATGCTGCGCACGGTTGCTGCGGCAAAGCCCGAAGCGATAGTCACCTTTTGCACCAACTTCCCCGCCGCTACCGTGGTGGCGGACATGGAAGCCGAGCTCGGACTGCCCATTTACGACTCGACGCTGCTGCCCGTCTGGAAAGGCCTGAAAATGGCCGGCGTCGACACCCGGCGCGGCCGCGCCTGGGGAAGCCTGTTTGAGCACTGACGCGCAATGACTGCCGACCTCGTCATCCGCAACGCCCGCGTGTTCACCATGGACGCCACCGGTCGCGACTTGCCGCGTGCCGATATTGTTGTCGATAAAGACCGTATTACCGCCGTCGGCCCCGACGCTGGCACGACACTGCAGGCGAAGCGTGTCATCGATGCCACGGGCATGCTCGCCCTGCCCGGCCTGATCAACGCGCATTTTCATTCGCCCGGCAACCTGATGAAAGGCAGCCTCCCCGGCCTGCCGCTGGAATTGTTCATGCTCTACGAGGTGCCGCCCCTCGCTGACGCGGCGGATGCCTCGCGCGTCGCCTATGTGCGCACCCTGCTCGGCGCCATCGAAATGCTCGAGCGCGGCATCACCTGCGTACACGACGACGCCTTTCATGTGCCGGTAGCGACAACCGGAACGGTGGACGCCATCATGCAGGCCTATGCCGACTCGGGCATGCGCGCCACCGTCGCCATAGACCAGCCCAATATCATCGAGTACGACAAATATCCCTTTCTCAAGGACTTGCTGCCCGCGGCCGAACGTCGCGCCATGGAAGCGGCGCCGCGCCAGAGCGGTGAAGAGCTGCTGGCGCTGTACGAACACCTGATTACGAGCTGGCATGGCAAAGCCGACGGGCGCCTCTCGGCGGCCGTGTCCTGCTCGGCGCCGCAACGCGTCACCGTGGAGTATTTTCGCGGCCTGTCCGAACTGAGCAGGCGCCACAAGATCCCGTTCAACATCCACATCCTCGAGACCAAGCTGCAGCGCGTGCTGGGCGAGGACAAGTTCGGCAAGTCGCTGGTGCGTTACGTGCACGAACTCGGGTTGCTCGATGAAAACATGATGGTGATCCACGCCATCTGGGTCGATGACGAAGACATCAGATTGCTCGCCGCCTCCGGTTGCACCGTCGCGCACAACCCGGTGTGCAACCTGCGCCTTGGCAGCGGCGTGATGCCTTTTTACAAGATGCGCGCCGCCGGTGTGCCCTTATGCCTTGGCAGCGACGAGGCCACGGTCGATGACACCACCAACGTCTGGCTGGTGGCCAAGGCCGCGGCACTGATCCATACCATCGGCACACCCGAATACCGCGACTGGCCGGGCGCGGCGGAAATCCTCGGCATACTGTTTCACGGCGGCGCCCGCGCGCTGCGTCAGGCTGATACGCTGGGCCGCATTGCCCCCGGCTGTGCCGCCGACATCATCCTGCTCGACCTTGACACCGCAGCCTTCACCCCGCTCAACGACCTCGCGCGCCAGCTGGTGTATTGCGAAGACGGCAGCTCGGTGCGCACGGTAATCGTCAACGGCCGCGTCGTCTGCGAGGACGGTAAAATTGTCACGGTCGATGCGAAAGCCTTGCGCGCCGAGGCGCGTGACATTGTCGCCGCCACAAAAGTGCAGACCGACAAGGCCCGTGCACAGGCGGCGCGCCTCGAGCCGTATTACCGCGAAATGCTGCTGCGCGCCGCGGCACGCGATGTCGGCTTTACCCGCTGGCTGCCGCAAGATGGCTATTGAGACTTCCCGAAATCATGACAAAACTTCGTCATTCCCGCGAAAGCGGGAATCCAGCGACTTTCAGCGAACGTCGCTGGGTCCCCGCTTTCGCGGGGACGACGGTAGCGGGTGGGCTAATTGTCATGGAATACGAAACGCTCGATAAGCACCCCATTCTCCAACCATCACACCGGACCTCACCATGAAACGCACCCTGTTAGGCATGCTCACCCCTTCCTCCAACACCGTTCTCGAACCGGTCACCACCGCCATGGTCTCGGGCGTGCCCGGCGCCAGCGCGCACTTTGGCCGCTTTCGCGTCACCGAAATCGCCCTTTCAAAACAGGCGCTGGCGCAGTTCGACAACAGCGAGATCCTGCGCGCCGCCGAGCTGCTGTCACACGCCAAGGTCGGCTCCATCGGCTGGAACGGCACCTCCTCGGGCTGGCTGGGCTTTGCCGCCGATGAAAAGCTCTGTACCGACATCACCGCAGCCACCGGCATCCCGGCCTGTACCTCGGTGCTGGCCCTGAACGAAATCTTCAAGCTCACCAATGTCACAAAATTCGGCCTGGTGACGCCTTACACCGACGACGTACAGGCCGCGATCATTGCCAATTACGCCAAGTCGGGCTTTGAATGTGTCGCCGAGCGCCACTTGCAGCGCCGCGACAATTTCAGTTTTTCCGAGGTGACCGACGAGCAGATCCGCGAGATGACACGCGAAGTGGCCAAATCCAAACCGCAGGCGATCAGCATTTTTTGCACCAACCTGCGCGGTGCGCCGCTGGTCGAAGAACTGGAAAAAGAAACGGGCATCCCGATCTACGACACCATTTCCACCGTGGTGTGGAAGGGCCTGCGCCAGTGCGGAGTTGACCCGAAACTGGTAAAGGGCTGGGGACGACTGTTCCGCGAGGTGGCCTAGGGACGGGGGGAACCTGCCAAAGCCCCGCCGGGCGTTTTCCGCGCCCGGCGAAGCGACTCAGGTCTTGCGAATGACCCCGCAGGCGACGCGCGCCCCTGAATTGCCCGTAGGCTGGGTTTTGAAGTCATCCGGGTCCTTGTGCACGATCAGACCCTTGCCGACGATGTCGGCCGGACCGCTGCCTATGGTCATGACATCGAGTTCCACAGTCAGCGTAGCGTTGCCGCTGGCATCGGCGACCAGCATGGGCATGTCGCCGGCGTGACGCATGGCGGTCGATGTATGCGCATGCGGCTGGCCCGTCGGATTGAAATGGCCACCCGTACTCATGCCGTCTCCGGAACTGCAGTCGCCTTTTTCATGGATGTGGAAGCCGTGGCTGCCGGGCGTCAGGCCGGAAACGCGCGCGGTGACCAGCACCTTGCCGTTTTTAGGGGTGAAATTCACCGTGCCGCTGGCGGTGTTGCCCCTGGTTGCGACCAGGTCGGCGGTGGCGGCGGGCTGGTCGCCCATCATGCCAGCGCAGCCGCCGACAAACACGCTTGTAACGGCAATTACTATCACTCTACGCATGGTGCTCTCCGTTCCGAAAAATTAATAGGTAAGGCTTTTATGAAGGGTCCGGCAGCCGCGCCTGCTCACTTCAGGTCGCTGTCCACCGAGTAGACGGTACCACCCCAGCTCGCCTGCAACGCGAAGCCCGATTCGGGAATCTGGTAAATATCGATTTCCGGATTAAAGGAGCGCACCATGCCGCCGGTTCCGGTGCTGGCAGAGGCTCCAACATCGCCGCCAAGGCCGCCGGCGAGGACAAACTGGTCCATGGCGCCCTTGGCCTTGAACACAAATATCTGGAATACGCGCTGCTTGCCGGCGCCCGGGCCGGTGCCGACGCGGTTGCTGGTCATAAAGGTGGTTTTTTTGCTGGCGTTGTCAATCAGCACGCCTTTGCCTCTTTGCCCGACGAACAGGACGATGTACACCGAGGTGATGTCGAAAACGGCGTAGCCGGGCGCACTCTCGATAATCTTGCGCGCCTCGGGCTGAAGTTTATAGAGCTTCTCCAGCGCCTCATCCTTGAGCGCGAGTCGCGCCTTGCGTTCGGTCTCTTTCTGCTCCGCCGTCAATTTCGAGGCCGGCGCCGAATCGGAAGACTGGGCGATTGCGCCCTGCGCGCAGAACAACATTGCAACAACCAGCAGCAGCATTGCCGGCAAGCGTGACGTAAAACGGTTGGAATTATTCATTGCATTGCCACTTTGTGGGTTATGCCGCCTAGGCGGCGGGTAACGGCCTGGCGCGATCAGGAGGCCAGCGGTACTTCACGCGCGATTTCGAATTTCACGATCGCACGAATCTTGTTTTCGATCTGCATGTAGCGCGCGACCTTGCGCCCCGGCAGCGCCTTGTTTAGCTTGGGAACAAAGCTGCGCACGAGCTTGACCTCGGACTCCTCCAGGGCGAAGTATTGATTCAGGAGTGCGAGCGCCTTGGCGTCGGTCAGCGTCTTGGCGTTGTACTCTTTCGAGTAATTGACGATCAGCAAGGCGACCTTGTCGTTGATCTTGTACAACTCCTTCTGGTACGCCTCATAGACCGGCCAGAAGGCCTTCGCCTCGGCCTCGGTCAGCTCCAGGTTCGCCGTGACCACCAGTTTCTTGTCGCCGCTCAACTTGTCGCGCAGCTGCTGCATGTTGTCGGCCGGCTTGGCTGCGGGGGTGGGGGCGGGCGCCTGCGCGAATGCCGGCAGCGCGGTCAGCGTAATGGCCAGCAACAATACGTTTTTCATGGATGTCATGATGATTTCTTTCGTCGTGGTTTTAACGGACGCTTCGAATTTCCGGTGCATCGACCGGGCGTAGGATTGCGACCGTAGAATTTTATCACGACCACCCCAAGACCCGCGCCAATCGGGGCTTTGCAGCATTCGGCCTAGCTTTTCGGTGCCGGAAAGGTGCTGCGCCAGTGCTCGGCAATATCGATGCGCCGGCACACCCAGACCTTGTCGTGCGACTGCACGTGGTCAAGAAAGCGCTGCAGGCCGCGCAAGCGGCCGGGTTTGCCAAGGATGCGGCAGTGCATGCCTATGGACATCATTTTCGGCCGCTGCTCGCCCTCGGCGTAGAGCACGTCGAAGCTGTCCTTGAGATAGGTGAAAAAATGGTCCGCCGTGTTAAAACCCTGCGGCGCGGCAAAACGCATGTCGTTGGCGTCGAGGCTATAGGGAACGACAAGGCGCTGCTCGGTGCTGCCGTCGGTCTTTTTCACCGGCATCCAGAACGGCAGGTCGTCGCCGTAATAATCGGAGTCGTAGGCAAAGCCGCCGTGCTCTGCAACGAGGCGGCGCGTGTTGGGGCTGTCGCGCCCGGTGTACCAGCCCAGCGGCCACTTGCCGCTGGTCATCAGGCGGATGATCTCGGTACCGACACGCATGTGCTTCTTCTCGGTTGCTTCGTCCATGTCCTGGTAGTGGATCCAGCGCCAGCCGTGGCAGGCGATTTCGTGGCCCAGCGCCATCAAACGCGCAACCAGGTCCGGATTGCGCTCCAGCGCCATCGAGACGCCGAACACGGTCAGCGGCAGCTTGCGCTTTTCAAATTCGGCGAGGATGCGCCAGACACCGACGCGCGAGCCGTATTCATACATCGACTCCATGCTCATATGACGCTCGGGGAAGGACTGCGCGCCGATGATCTCCGAGAGGAATATCTCGGAGCCGGCGTCCCCGTGCAGCACGTTGTTCTCGCTGCCCTCCTCGTAATTGAGCACAAACTGCACGGCGATGCGCGCGCCTTGCGGCCATTGTGCATGCGGCGGGTTGCGGCCGTAGCCAACAAGATCGCGCGGGTAGTTGCCTGCAGAGTTGCCTGCAGAATCTTTGCTCATTGCTCGGCACCCAACAGGTCAAGAAAGGTCAGCGCGACGATTTCGGTGGCCTTGAACAAGTCGTCAAGCCTGAGTTTTTCGTCGGCGCGGTGGCCGTTGGCCTCGGTCAGGGTGCGCGGACCGGCGCCGTAGAGCACGGTGGGCACCCCGGCGGCGCTGTAGTGGCGCGCATCGGTATAAATCGGCACGCCCTGCGGCTTGATGTCCTCGCCGAGAATTTCGTAGGCGTTGGCACGGATCGAATCGACCAGGCGTTTTTGCCCCGGCATGGGGACAAAGGGATGCGCCAGCAGGATGCGCCGCACCTCGCAGCGTATGCCCAGCCATTTGACCGCCGACTCCTTGATCTGCGCGATGAGCTCGCGCTCCACCTCCTCGGCGTTTTCGTCGGGGATGATGCGCCTGTCGATGCGGAACTTGACGTTGTCGGGCACGACGTTGGTGTTGATGCCGCCCTGGATGAGGCCGATGACCAGCGTCGGGCTGTCAATGCCCTCGACCTTGGATTTCATCGCGCGATAGCCGCGACGCAGGCCGTAGAGGTCGGCCTGTATGCCGTTGGCCGCCTCCATTGCGTCGTCGCCGGTATCCGGGCGCGCGGCGTGCGCCGACTTGCCGATGACCTCGACCTCGAGGTGCAGCGCGCCGTTGTGCGCGGTGGTGATGCCGTAGGAAAAGCCGGCCGAGATGGCGTAATCGGGCTTGGAAATGCCCTGTTTGAGCAGCCACTCCGGGCCGATGGCACCGCCGGCCTCCTCGTCGTAGGTAAAGTGCAATTCCACCGCGCCTTTGAGCTTTGCGCCGCAGGCCTTCAAGGCCGCGAGCGCGAAGGCGTAGGTGGCGAAATCGGACTTGGACACCGCCACGCCGCGGCCGTACATCACGCCGTCGCGAATCTCGGCGCCATAAGGATCGGTGGTCCAGCCCAGCCCCGGCGCGACCACGTCGCCGTGGGCGTTGCAGGCCACGGTAGGACCGTCGTTCCGGGTAGGACCGTCGTTCCGGGTAGGACCGTCGTTCCGGATAGGACCGTCGTTGCCGGTCGGGCCATCCGCACCGAAACGCTCGCGCACCACCAGGTTGGTGCACGACACCATGCCGTTGGCCCTGACCAGTGCATCGGGCACGGCATGCTGCTCCACCTTGAAGCCCATCGCCTCGAGCAGCGCGGTGGCGCGCACCGCGTGCGGCGCGCAGTCACCGGGCGGGTTGTCCGAGGGCACCCTCACCAGTTCGGCCAGAAAACGCGTTTCCTCCTCGCGCCTTGCGGCCAGCAATTCGCGGATTTTCCTGCGTGCTTCGACTGCCATGTCAGGCGGGCCTCTTGAAGTTTTCGATAAAGCGCAGCAGCACCCGCGCACCCGCATCCACATCGGCCAGGGTCACGCGTTCTGCCGGATTGTGGCTGATGCCTTTTTCGCAGCGCACAAACAGCATCACGATATCGGCGATGTCGGCGATAGCCATGCCGTCATGGCCGGCACCCGAGGGCAAGCGAAACTGCGGCAGCCCTTCGGCGGCAGTGGCCGCATCCATTTGCGCCATCATCCAGGGCGCGCTTGCCGCCACCGGGTTGTCCTGCAGCGTCTCGAAGGCCACCGCAAGGCCGCGTGCCTTGCACAGGCGGGTGATTTCGGCGGTGATCTGCGCAACCGCGGCCAGGCGCAGTTCGTCGCGCGGTGCGCGAATGTCCAGGGTAAAGCGCACTTCGCCTGGGATGACGTTGATCGCGCCGGGAAAGGCCTCGATGCGCCCGACCGTCGCCACCAGGTCGGGCTCGCCGCGGCCGATGCGTTCCACCGCCAGCACGCACTCGGCGGCGGCGGTGAGTGCGTCCTGGCGCAGGCGCATCGGCACCGTGCCGGCATGACCGGCAAAACCGGTGATGATGACGCGCCGGCGGGAAAAACCGTTGATCGCCGTCACCGTGCCAACCGCGAGTCCCTCGGCTTCGAGCACCGGCCCCTGCTCGATGTGCAGTTCGGCGTAGGCGAGTATTTCCTCGCGCTTGCGCGCGGCGGCGGATAGGGCGTTGGCGTCAAAGCCGGCGTTGTCGAGCGCCTCGCGCATGCTGATGCCGGCGCGGTCCTTGGCGGCGAGCGCGGCCGGATCAAAGGTGCCGGCGACGGCGCGGCTGCCCAGCAGCGTGGCACCAAAGCGCACCCCTTCCTCGTCGGAGAAGCCGACCACCTCGATGGCGAAGGGCAGGCGCCGCCCTGCGGCATTGAGCACGCGCACGCACTCGATGGCACTGACCACGCCAAGCGGGCCGTCGTACTTGCCGGCGTCGCGCACCGTATCAAGGTGGGATCCGAGCATCAGGCAGGGCAGTCCGGGCTTGTCGCCCTCGTAGCGGCCGACAACATTGCCGATGGCGTCGATGCGCGCCTGCATGCCCGCTTCGCGCATCCAGTGCAGGGCGAGCTGGCTGGCCGCAGCCTGTTCCTTGGACAAAAATATGCGCGTCAGCGCGCCCGGCTGCTCGCTGCAGCGGGCGAGTTCCTCGCAGTGGTCCCAGATGTGTTGCGCGGATAGCGCAGCTGAAGAAAGCGTTGTCATAGGTCTAAGGTTAGCCTATTTGACCGTGTTTGCTCAATCACCGCTTCATGCGTCCCTGACCGCCCCTTCGGCTTGACTGGCTGCACACCGTCGATTATCGTCCAAGCATGATCCCGCACCGTGCAAGAAGCCCCTTTCCCCCTTGCCCTGAATCCGCATGCCAAGCCTGAAAACGCTCGGCCAGATGGCCCCCGAGGCCTTCGTCGCGCAACTGGGCGGGGTGTTCGAACATTCCCCCTGGGTGGCCGAGCGGGCGGCCAAGGGGCGGCCTTTCGACAGCATCGCCGCGCTGCACGCGCGCATGGTGCTGGCGGTCAGGAATGCCAGCCGTGATGAACAGCTCAAACTGCTGCGCGCGCACCCGGAACTGGCCGGCAAGGAGGCGCAAACCGGCACGCTCACCGATGACTCGACGCGCGAACAGCGCGGCGCCGGCCTGACCAACCTTGACGCGGCTGAAAAAGCGCAAATCAGCCGTCTCAATGCCGACTACCGCACCAAGCACGGCTTTCCCTTTATCATCGCGGTGCGCAATTACACCCGGGCGCAGATATTCTCCGAGTTTGCGCGCCGCCTCGCCAATGACCCGGAAACCGAAATGTCGGCCTGCCTGGAACAAGTGTTCACGATTACGCGTTTACGCCTTGAAGCCATGATTACGGACTAAACAATGGGCCGCCTTTCGACACACGTACTTGACACCGCCGCGGGCCGCCCCGCCGCCGGCATGCGCATTGATTTTTCGGTCCTCGATGGCGACCGCTGGCGCCTGGTCAGGACCCTGCGCACCAACGCCGACGGCCGCACCGATGAACCGCTGCTCACCGCCGAGGCCATGGCGAGGGGCGAATACAAGATCGAGTTCCATGTCGCCGATTATTTCCGCGCCCAGGGGACGAGCCTGCCCGAACCGCCATTCCTTGACCGCGTGCCGCTGCGCTTTGGCATCGCCGATGCCGCCGCGCACTACCATGTCCCGCTGTTATGCTCGCCGTGGAGTTATTCGACGTATCGCGGCAGTTGAACCGCAACACCACAATAAAAAAATATGCCAAAGGAGTTTATTGCCATAACTGAATCAGGGAGTCTTGCCATGAAACGCCGTTCAATCCTTGCCGCATTAAGCTGTCTTGCCCTCACCCCGGTGCTGGCGCCGGGCCTCGCCTATGCACAGACCCAGGCCTGGCCGACCAAGCCGATCCGCCTCATCGTCACCTTTGCGCCCGGCGGTTCGTCCGACATCGTCGCCCGGCTCATCGCCGGCCCGCTGCAGGAAAAGCTCGGCCAGCCGGTGATCGTCGACAACAAGCCCGGCGGCGGCGCCACCATAGGCGCGTCCGAAACGGTACGCGCCGCGTCCGACGGCTACACGCTGATGCTCTCCAACAGCGCACCGATCAGCATCTCGCCCTTCATGTTCGCCAAGCTGCCCTACGATCCGATGAAGGACTTTACCCATATCAGCTATATCGGCTCGGTCGCCAACGTCTTCGTCCTCAACCCCAAGGTGCCGGCGAAGAATTTCGCCGAAATGATCACCTGGATCAAGGCCCAGCCCAATCCGGTCAACTACGGCTCGGGCGGCATCGGCTCGATCGGCCACATCGTCGGCGAGATGATGAAAAAAGACCTCGGCCTGAAAATGGAGCACGTCGGCTACAAGGGCTCCTCGCCGATGCACAACGACCTGCTGGGCGGCCAGATCATGCTGGCCATCGACACCCTGCCGCAAAACGTGCCCTTCATGAAAGACGGCAAGCTGCGCGCAACCGCCGTCACCTCGCCCGCGCGCGCCAGCATGGCCCCGGATGTGCCAACCGTCATCGAAGTCGGCCAACCCAAGCTGGTGGCGGAAAATTTCCTTGGCGTTTCCGGTCCGGCCGGCATACCCAAGGCGGTGGTCGACAAGGTGCACGCCGCCATGCTCGAGGTGCTGGCCACGCCGATTATTGTCAAACGCATGGAAGACCTCGGTGTCGGCGGCCGCAAGATGTCGGTGGCCGAATTCACCGCCTTCGTGCAAAACCAGGTCAACGAGTGGGCCCCGGCGGTGCGCGCCTCCGGCGCCAAGCTCGACTGACGGCAGCGACTGACGGCAGCGGCACCCGATGTCCGGCGTTTCAATTCATGTGGTGGATGTGTCGCGCGGCGTGGTTGCACAGGGCATGCGCGTCGAGCTGTATTCGGTCGAAGCAGAACGCCGGCTGATCGCCGCGGGCAGCATCAGCGCCAAGGGATTGCTGGAGGAGGCCGCGCTCGCGGCCTCCTTTACGGCAGGCGCCTACGAAGCGGTATTCCATGTCGCGGCGTATTACCGCAACGCCGGCATCAGCCTGCCGGCTGTGCCTTTTCTCAATGTCGTGAACTACGGCTTCGGCATTGCCGATCCGGCGCAGCACTACCACCTGCCCTTCAAGCTCACGCCCTGGGGTTATTCGCTGTTTCGCGGCGGCGCCTGACCATCACCGGTCGGCGGTACCCTCACTCCGGTATAATTTTTCCCAGCTTCTCCCCGGCCGCGCGCTTGCGGCGACACATCACAGGTGACAGCCATGCCGTCCTTTGACATCGTCTCGGATATCAACAAAGTTGAACTGCGGAACGCCCTGGACCAGACCAACAAGGAAGTCGGCAACCGCTTCGACTTCAAGGGCACGGACGCGCGCATCGAGCAAAAGGAGCTCGAGCTGACGGTCTATGCCGACTCGACCTTCCAGTTGCAACAGGTGATGGACGTGTTGCGCACCAAATGCGCCAAGCGCGGCGTCGACATGCGCTCCTTCGAGCCGGAGGAGCCGGAAAAAATCGGCGGCGACAAAATGAAGCAGCTGGTGAAGGTCAAGGAAGGCATCGAGCAGGAACTGGGCAAGAAAATCGTCAAGGCCATCAAGGACGCCAAGCTCAAGGTGCAGGCGAGCATCCAAGGCAACGCCGTGCGCGTTTCCGGCGCGAAAAAGGACGAATTACAGGAGGCGATGGCGCTGGTGAGAAAAACCGTCAGCGAAGTACCGGTGCAGTTCAATAACTTCCGCGATTAGGCAAACCGCGGGGCGGCCGGCGCCGGCCTAGCGCTGCAAACCCTCCACCCAGCGGTCGTACAGGCGATTGGCGACACCGTTCAGTTTCGCCAGGCGTGATTCGATCTTCTCCTCCATCTGCCCGGCGTTTTGCACCGCCGGGCCGGGACTGGCGAGGATTTCCGCGGCACCGTCGGCATACCAAGTGCGGATCATCTCCGGTGTCATTTCCACGTGGCATTGCAGGGCAAGGTGGCGGCCCATCACAAACGCCTGGTTGGCGCAATAATCGCTGCCGGCGATGCGCTCGGCCCCTTGCGGGATGCTGAAGGTCTCGCCGTGCCAGTGAAAGGACAGGAAATCGCGCACCGGACCGAACCATTGTCGCGCGACCTCGCTATCCTCGACCCTGACCCGGCCCCAGCCGATTTCCTTCACCCGGTTGGGCCCGACGCTGCCGCCCAACGCCTTGGACATGAGCTGGCCGCCAAGGCAATGCCCCAGTACCGGCACGTCCTCGTCGACCGCGCGCGCAATCAGCGCCAGCACACGCGGGATCCACGGCAGGTCGTCATTGACGCTCATCGGCCCGCCCATGAACACCATGCCGGAATAGTTTGACGGCGACACCGGCATGGGTTCGCCGGCATCCACTTTCACCATGGTCCAGGGCACCCCTTGCCCGTCCAGATATCTGGCAAAATGACCCGGGCCCTCGGTACTGCTGTGACGGAACACCGCAACCGGTTTCATTCATGCCTCGCTGATGGTAGGACACACAGTGCAGGACACATGGAACAGAACACTTAGAACAGAACACCTGGAACAGGACGCACCATGACACGCCCCGCCAAGTTTAAGCCATTCGTTCTGTTTTTACTCGCTTTGCCCTGCTGCGCCTTTGCGCTCGATGTCAGCCTGATCGGCGTTTTTCCCGGTAAGGGGGCGGTGCTGGTCATAGACGGTTCCGCGCCAAAATCGATCAAGATCGGCCAAAAATCGCCCGAAGGCGTGAGCCTGGTCTCGGTCGAAAAGGAAACGGCGGTCATTGAGATCGAAGGCAGGAAAAAGACGCTGAAAATCGGCCAGCACCACCGCACCGATACCAGTTCGGCGCGCGGCAGCACCTTCTCCGTTTCAGCCAACAACCGCGGCCAGTTCATCGCCGCCGGCATAGTCAACGAGAAAAATGAACTGCGAATGCTCATAGATACCGGGGCCAGCGCCGTGTCGATCCCGGAAAAGGATGCCCAGCGCATGGGACTTGATTACAAGGCCGGCGCGCCCGGTGCGGTCAGTACCGCCAACGGCGTAATCCAGGTCTGGCGGGTGAAACTCGCCAGCGTCAAGCTGGGCGACGTGTCGGTCAACAACATTGATGCCGTCGTTATACCCGGGGACGGGCTGCCCATCGCCCTTCTGGGCATGAACTTTCTCGACCGCTTTGAGATGAACCGAGAAGGCGGGACGATGACGCTCAGAAAGCGGTTTTAGGAAAATCCAGAATAGGCACCAAGTCCGTCATTCCGGGGCCGCACCTCTCCCGGAACTTGCCTCCGTCCCAGCCAGAACCCGGAATCCATGGGGTTGACCAACATTAACTCCATGGATTCCCGCTTGCGCGGGAATGACGGCGTTTCTTACTACTTCGTCTTGTCGCGCTCTATGAGCGCGTAGGCCGAGTGGTTGTGCCGGAGGGAATTTTAGTTCCGACATAACCCGCTGCGCGGGTTAGTCTTCACTGAAATTTCGCCGCGCGCTAAGACTTCGTCTTGTCGCGCTCGATAAGCGCGTAAGCAGAGTGATTGTGAATTGATTCGAAGTTCTCGCTTTCAACCACGTACCACTCCACCCGCTCGTCGGCGTTCAGCTCGGCGGCGACGTCGCGCACCATGTCCTCGACAAACTTGGGGTTGTCGTAGGCGCGCTCGGTGACGAATTTTTCGTCCGGGCGCTTGAGCAGGCCGTAGAGCTCGCTCGAGGCCTGGCGCTCGGCGATCTCGACCAGCTCCTCGATCCAGACAAAGCCGCGCGTGCGCGCGGCGATGGTGACGTGCGAGCGCTGGTTGTGCGCGCCGTAGGCGGAAATCTCCTTCGAGCAGGGACACAGGCTGGTGACCGGTATCACCACTTTCATGGTGAAGTGCTTTTTGCCTTCGCGGATTTCCCCGGTGAAGGTCACTTCGTAATCGAGCAGGCTCTTGACGCCTGAAACCGGCGCCGCCTTGTTGACAAAATACGGGAAGGTCATCTCTATGACGCCAGAACGCGCTTCGAGCCGCTCGACCATTTCACCGAGCATGACCTGGAAGGTTTCGACCGAAATCTCGCGCTCATGCGCATTGAGGATTTCGACAAAACGCGACATGTGGGTGCCCTTGAACTGGTGGGGCAGACCGACATACATGTTGAAGTTGGCGATGGTGTGCTGCACGGCGCCGCCGCGCTCCTTCACCTTCACCGGATGGCGGATAGCCTTGATGCCGACGCGGTCTATGGCCAGGCGGCGCACATCGGCGGAGGATTGCACGTCGGGGATTGGGGCGGACGTATCACGGGTGTTCATCAGTGGAGCCTTTCGCAGGACAGCACGCCTTGGCGCGAATGAATTGGAAAGATTCTAACATGGTGATGCCTGCGCCCGATTACAAGAGGGAACAAACGCAGGGAAAACGCGCAATAACCACAGACGCTGTGGGTCCATTGCAGGTTCACGGTTTGCGGGTTCCACCCGGCCTTTCAGGCCGCAGTCAATGCGCCGGCAAGGCCTTGCGGATTGCGCCGGCGATGCCTGCGGCATCCAGCCCGCACTGCGCCAGCAACTGCACCGGGTCGCCATGGTCGACAAAACGATCGGGCAGCCCGAGGTGCAGCATGCGCGCGTTCAGGCCCGCCGCGGCCATCGCCTCGGCCACCGCGCTGCCCGCGCCGCCCATGACGACGTTCTCTTCCACCGTCACCAGCAAGGCGCAATCGGCGGCCAGTTCTGCCACCAGCACGCTGTCCAGCGGTTTGACAAAACGCATGTTGGCGACCGTTGCATCGAGCGCTTCGGCCGCTTCCCCC
>Ga0194049_1000240_pt1 | contig 19316 bp, 8 predicted proteins | sample JunL2225m_MetaG_FD_148665 | JGI IMG/M metagenome (GOLD analysis project Ga0194049, IMG submission 148665) | Anoxic zone freshwater microbial communities from boreal shield lake in IISD Experimental Lakes Area, Ontario, Canada - Jun2016-L224-25m | ecosystem: Environmental > Aquatic > Freshwater >... | reverse complement strand
CCCAATCAAGAAGAGCCAACCACGGGCAAACGCCGGACAAGCAAGCACTGATCGACGCAGTGAAAAGCCAGATTGCCGAAAAACGCCCCGACATCACCAAGGCCGACGTGGAAGCCGTCACGGACGCGATGTGGGAGACCATCCGCAATGAACTGGCCGAGGGCAACGTAGTCCCGGTCACCGGGTTTGGGATATTCGAACCGAAGGAAACCGCCGAACGGGCCGGGCGCAACCCGCAATCAGGCGAACCGATCACGATTGCCGCGTCCAAGGCCGTGCGCTTCAAGCTGGCCGCGCCGTTCAAGGCACAATTGAATGGCGGCAAAGAAGAAGACGCTTTCGCCTAAACAAAGAGCGTCAACATTGGCACGGCTAAGAATCGAATGCACTTGAACGGCCAAAACCTGCCAGTGATCAAACGACCGTCAGTGGCCTGTTCCGAACGCAAAGCTGTCATACAGAGACAGCCGGTGATGGGCATCCACATACCCGATGGGAACAGTCGAATTTTGAGTATTTCAACAGACTATTATTTATCTTTCGGTTTTTCGAGCGGTATGTGATTGAGTTTACGCGGCTGATAAAATGAAATTCCGAGAAATAAAACCAATAAAATTGCCGCGAACACCCACAGGAATATTCCCAGTGATATTGCAAAGGCGATGCCAATTAACGGTAAGACCAGCAGCAATAACAGCATAAAAAAAGCAATCGCCACCGCCCCAATGATTGCTTTTGCAAAGGGGTTGGTGACTTCTTTACCGTTAAACACGATGCGCATTGCTATTCTTATCCTTCTCAGCTCATGGGTCTATTCAACTTTTTTAGTTGGTATGATCAAATCATAAGCTAAACCACTCGCCCCTTCACCTCTTCCAGTCAGCTTACGCACCCCAAGCCAGGTGACGACCTTGCCGCCGTACCAGCGTGTTCGTTGAAACGACTGGCATACCCGCGCGCCGGCACGCGGCACTTCCTCTTCGTAAATGAAATAGGCTTGCGCCGGGGCTGCCGCCAATCCTTCGCGTAACAACGAGGTGCGTGGTTTGATCTTTTCGATTGGTTTTGTATCGCCCTCAATGATCCTCGGCATCGAGGCGCGTTGTAACTGGATCTCGCGTTTGTCGTTATCTTTGTGTGCGGGTATAAACGGGATCCAGTTCTCCGGCACACTGTTCATCAGTTGATAACGAATCGCCGCAACGGGTTCAGCAGCGGCTGTTGTCAAATGACCGTTGTTTTCGTGAGCGACAATACGTTGATAGTGTTGTTGCATTTGCAGCGCAGCCTCGCGCCCGGGAACGGCATCGCCACTGGGCAAGGCGATCTTTGTTTCCACGCCCCAAACCATGTTGGCGACCTCATCACGAATCAAATAGATCTCTTCCAGCGGCTTACCTTCAAGAATTTTCGGTACCGAGGGTGACACCAACATGCTCATATCCGCTGGCACATTGGCATCGCCGGCAATGTTTTGCGAATACATCGTCCAGCGCTGCGGGTCTTCATCCTGGCCTTTTGAACTGGATTCAATCCAGAAACGCTCACCAAATACATTGGTAACTACCAGACCTTTAATGTCACACAAACTACCACTGGGCAATGTCACCGGCAGCAAAAACCAGTCATTGGCATAAACCAGACCAAATTCTATTAACATCAACTTGTTGACATCGGTCGTGTCCGGTTTGATGTCGCCGAAGTTGGTCTTGCCGTCTTCAAAACGCCACCAACGCGTGTTTGGCATACCTTCAAACTGAACCGGATTGGGCATGAAAGAACGTGTGATTGTATTTTGTACCCCGGCAGAGTGGCTGTCATCTGCAATCGGCCCGAGTGTACTGCGTGTCTGGTCAATACTAAAGTTATACCAGTCAAGATGGCCCTGATAATATTCTTCCGCGCTTAAGATCTTTTCGGTGTCTCCAACGATCTTTTCGGCATCTCCAACGGGAGCCGAGCAGGCAAACTGATATTCCAGCCGATCCGGTAACCAGGCGTTATTGCCGGAAACATCGGGTTGATAGAATAGATTCTCAAACCATGCTCTAAATGGTAATTCCAATTCAACGAGTTTACCTTGCTCAGTTGCTGTCGCGGCGATGTTGTCATACGCATGAAGGGTTGAGTTTGGTGGGTTTGGTGTCAGGTACAGATAGAGCTTGGCGCCATCCATCATCCTGTCCGCTGCCGCAGCGAATTTCTGCCACGCACCCTGATGCGCGCATACCTGCGCATCGTCACGTTGATAGGGATCCGGTCTGTCTATCTTATAATTTTGGATGAATTCGCTCCTCAAGGCACTAAGTCCCGCCTTGTCGAGTAATTTCAACCAGTGCCTGCCCATCAGTAAACGAATATCCAAGGCGATTTCCTGATCTCCAGTGAACATTGGAATCGGCCGATGCTCGACTTGCGCTTCCAGCGGGACATCTTTATTAAACAATTGTGAGGTATGACCACTGGCTTGATATTTAGTCAGCCGCGTGGTCGTCATGTGCATTTTTGCCATCACCGACGAACCGGCATCATGCGCTTTGAACTCGCCCATTTGCCATTGTTTAGTCAACATCCATAACGCATCGCGAACCTCTGCCTGCAAGGCGCGATCAAAATCCTTGGTGCGCGGCCGACACTCCAGCCGGTTCCACATCATGATGGTCGGCCGCAGAATCCGCTTGCTCAATACTGATTGTATGTCAGGGATAGCAACATATTCATTCATTGTTTTGCCTCTGCATCAGGTGGAATTTGTTATTCAAGGATAATGTCAACGCTGCCGTGATTGGATGCGAGGTAACAGCAGAGACCATCGCTGGCAGAAAACGGCCATATGTTGTGGTATCGATGTGTTCCGGTTCAACCGCACGTTTCTTTGCCATGTCGAGAGTTTCGTGTAAGGTATCAACCAGATCCTGCCATTGCCAGGCACTCTTGAAATCCGGCGGCGTAACCAGCAACAGGGTTTGTGGCGGTTCGGTGTTGGGCTGGTCATAATGAAAAGACAGTCCGGCCGTGGTGTTTAGCATGGGAATCACTTCAGTCCATTCATCCAGCAACAGCCCGCATTGTGGTTTGGTCTTGTCAAAGTTGTTTTCCGCATAGATAGCGGTGTACAACAATTTGTCTTCATTAATGACAAAGGGCTTGATTTCGTTGTTTTCAGTGATCGTATCCGGATAGGGCAATGCCAGCCAGTAATCGTTTTCCCGATACGGTAACTGTATAGCTTTTAAAGGCACGCTATTGGATGTCATGCCTTCGATAAATAGTGTGGCATTCTCAAGGTGGTGCATTTTCTCCCGCACTCGCGCCATGCCGTAGAGCCAGTCATCCAGCGGAAAGTCTATCGCCTTGTCATTGTGTAAATATCGCAATAAATTGCCGGCATCGCTGAGCGCATTTGCCCATTCGTCTGCCTGTTTCTCCGTCAGCTTAAATTCCGGGATCAGTTTAAAATCTTCATGTAATAGTTTTTTGGCGGCACTGGAAATAAGTTCTACTCGTTGTTTCGGCGAGGTCGTGTTTTCATGTTTATCCATCAATATTTGGGCATCAGCAAGCCGCTGGGTAATATCCTTGTTGAGATTTTCCGCGTTGATCTTGATGTCATCGGCAAAAATCAGCACTTGCTTGCGTTCATCCTCAGTATTTATTCCCACCAGATCGAAATTAGCAAGACTTGTCTGCTCTGCAGCGATACCCTGGAATAAAGCTGTGAGGGTCTTCTTCACTAGCAAATCACGAATTCTGTCTAATTGCTCTTCATAGGCTGGACGGCGAATATTTACTAATCGATCGAAGTAATTATCAGGCGATGGTAACGGAAATGTACTGGTTGTGGTAATGAGTCGCTCGGCCTTTTGAAGTAGAGCGTGTTTTTCCGCATCGCTCCAATTAGCATCATAATTAGTAATTAAGGTGTCATATTGTCTAAGTCTGTCTTGCAGACGTACCTCCACAGCCTCAATTTTCTTCATTAGTTCGCTAAATACACGCCGCCGCCAGTCGTATAAATAACCGGTACCGGTTTGTGGCAAGCCGAACATACCTACATTTGCAAAAATCCCGCTAAGTTCATTAATAAATGAATCAATATTATTGATCAGATTGTCAATATCTTTGGCAGCAATCAATAGCTTAATGGTGTCGATGAACGTCTGTAATGGCATTAATGGCGGTAATGTGGGCGGCAGTTGTGAAACAATACCTTTGAGTTCCTTCATCAACAAATTAATCCGCTCTGGATCCAGAAACAGCATCTCCTCCTCGGTCTTTTTCGCCGCGATGGAGGGTTTGACATCTGCCGCATTCAACGGCCTGGACTGCAGCACCAATGTACGCAAGCTGTCGATCAACGGCGAAAGCTCAAACAAGGTAATCTTATCAGTCACTGGCTTTGTATACAGAATATTAATTTCAGCATCGGGCCTGGGCCTGGGAGAGAGCTCAATAATATGACGGTAAATCATGTCATCCAGTGCCGACATTGCTTGTTCATTACTGATATTGAGTAAATAAAACAGGTCAATCGGTTCAAGCCCTAATTCAGAGACCGCAATTTTTGGGACAAGGGGATCAAAATACTCAACAGCACAAACGATTTCACCCATACTAGGCAAAACTGTTTTCAACCAATCATTTAAGGCAGGCTCGGCTTTGCTACGCGTAGTAGTGCCGGGAGCTATACCGGTGGTTTTGAATTGCAACCCGATACGTTGCGTGATGGTGATACCACTGCGCGGCGTCTGGATCACATCGGGAGTAGGCGGCAGATGGCCTTTGCTATAACTGTCCAACACCGCAGCAGCGCGGTCATAATTCCCCTGGACAACCTGATGTACGCCTTCTGCCATCGCCAGATCCGCCACGGCATCGTTGAGTTCAATGATACGCTGCACCTCGGCGTTGATCGCCGTGCGTTGCTTCGGCTTAGCTGATGGCAAATCGGCACCAAAAGGATAGTCGCGTACACCGGTCTTTTCGATATGTTCGATGAGAGCCAGTCCATCGATCACATTGCGGGCTTCGATTTGTTCAATGGAATCGTGTTCATCCGTCTGGGTGGATTGCAATTGATTCGACTGCAATGGAAATGCCTTTCTGAGATCAAGGATAAATTCGTCGACCTCGGTATCATGGCGATCATGCAGGCCACGCTCCAGTTGATAACCCAGCAGTGCCGCGAGACTCTGACCGGCACGCATGCCATCAACGACAGTGAGCGCCAGACGCACCCGTTCTGAGGAAAGATTGATCGCAAACGGTTTCGCCGCCGGCGAGGTGCGATTGGAGATGTAACCATTACGCAGCACCGCCGCGGTAACTGCATGATTCAATGACGGCGCGAGAATATAACCGGCGTTGCTGCTGTCCTTGACGAGCGCTGCATCCCCCTTGCGTTGAAATTTCTCTTTGAGTTCGCCGTCGAGTTGCACGGCTTCCAATTGCCTGTCTTTTGGTTTAACGTCCTCCAACCATCCGTAAGCGCCCAGATAAATTCCCTGCGTGGCGGCAACATCTTTATCATGACCCTTGCCGGCACTGATCTTGCGCATGCGCTGCAATTGAAAATTAACCAGTCCCTGCATCCAGGCATCATAGCGATAGGCGCAAGAATCCAGATGTTCGATCAAGACCCGTTCGAGTTTGGCGGTAGGCTGCTTTGCCAGGTGTGCCAATGACTCTAACGTTTCCTTAAGGTCTTGGGTTTCAGTTGCATTGCCGCCGAACAATGTTGGAATGTAATCCGAGAGAAGCATGGAAGTGCTGCCGGTGATAGGGGTAGTGATACGGGGATCTTCATATAGATACTGCCAACGGCTGCCCTTATCGGCTGCCTGTTCGATATGAATGAAACTCGGTTCAATACGAGCTGCAATGACCTGATCTCTGGACATAAGACCCTTTTTTTCATGCAGACGCAGACTGCTTTCGATATAGCTTAAATCCAAGGCATGCTGTAACAACAAATACAACAATGCGGTGGGTGGGTTGTCATTGATAAAGCCCTCCTGTCTACGCAACGCGTCGTGCGAGGTGCGAGCTGCATCAATCAACCAGTCAATGTAGTTTTTTTTATTTGTTGTATGAACCCGCAGCGCCTCGGTTTCAGAAAGCACCCCATCATCAATCAATCTTCCCGTCAGCCGCTCACCATTCTCGAAGAAAAATTTGCTCAGGATTTCCGGAATACCGGTCACAGTCTCAGCATCGGTGGGATAACCGAAACCCGCTAACAATTTCATACCGCTGGCAAAATATTTGTCGGCAGAAAAATTTCGGGTATCGCCAAACTGCAATCCCATTGGAAACCCGATCAAATTATAATAATTGTGCAGATGTTCCAGGCTTTGCGCATAACGCGAATATATTTCAACTGAGTTAGGATGCAGAGCAATGATGTCCAACAGAAGCTGATGCTGATCATCCCTTTTGCCGACTTGAGATACACGGCTACTGAATTTACCCCATTCTTTATCAACAACCTTTAACAGAGAATAGATTCGGAATAAAAACGCCGAACCATCCATATTTGCTGATGCAGCGGAAATATCGGGTTTACCAATACCCACTGGCCGCAGCCAATTCATTCTTGAAAATGTTGTCGCCGGTAAAATGCCATAGGGCTGGTTGCCGATACGAATAGCAGGCAACACACCCCGGCAGCTGACAAACTGAGTGAAAAATTCGCGTGTTTGAGTGATTACTTCGTCACTGAACACGGGTGTCATCATTGACTGCATGAAATAACCCAGCGTTGCCGGCCACAAGGCGATATTCATCGATTTAGCATCAGTGTGATCGGTCGCCGTGAAGTTCTCGATCGCGGAAAACTTTGCGGCATTGATCCCCAGGCCTTCCGCCAGCCACTGACCGTCTGTTCGCATAGTCGAAGCTGCGGCAGCCCCATCCTCTGCCGCAAAATAATGCTTAAAACTGACATCGGAATCTTCCTGCCAGTGATAACCGGCGGCGGCCTTATCGGTATTATTGGTCGGAGTACCTTGCCGCAGGATACTCAACCCTTTGCGGCTGTAATGATGATGCTCAAACAAATTTTCCAACAATTCCTGGCCTCTGTCGACACCAGCACTCATGCGTACACCAAGAACAAATAATCGATCAAAACCACGCAGTGCCTGCTCGGCGCTAAGATCGATCTTGAAACCCATGCCTTTAATAACGGCCTCATCGAAATCAACCAGCCATTTCATCTCATTGCTGACAACCAGGTCATCGCCTTCCAAATGAATATCCTCGCCTTCCTTAGCAGACGGATCGGGGCCGACAATCAGCGGCGAGGCAATGGGTTCACCGATGACATTAATATCCAGTTTATCCTGATAAAAGCCCTGCACCACTAGGCGTTCCGGCAGGACGTTCACCATCGGCGGTACCGACCAGGATTGCAGTTTAGTATTGAGTGTTGTCGAATTAGGGAATGTGACCAACACCACCGTGACCTTGGCTGTTTTATAATCCGTGCCTACCGGCGGTAGATCAGATAGATTAAAAGGAAGGTATTGTTCCTGGATTTCCTTAGCGTGTGTTGTGCCGATTGCATCGATCAGCTCCTGTTGGGCCTGCGCCTGTTTTTTTCCATCCTCCGCCGCGCGCCAAAATGCTTCCCAGAATTTCTGCACGATGGGTATTTCCCTCGGAGGTAACGGCACTTCCTTACCGATTGCCAGTATCAGCCTATCCTTATCCTTGTGTGTTGGTTGTTCTGATTGGTTAAGCGGCAGATAGTTTTGCGTAATCCAGTATGCCCGTCCGGAACCATGGCTTGCCACCAGCGAACGCCAGGCGCCACGTTGTTCTGTTTCTACATCCGCCGCCTTCCACATCGCCAGCCAATATGACTTGGCATTACGTAGCTCATCTTCTGACAGAATTGGTTCAAACGTATCGATGGCGATCTCATCCGGGAATACCCGGATCCATAGTTGTTGATGAGGAGTCGTACTGCCCGGCACGGTGACTTCTTTAAAACGCGTCTCCAAGCGCAACGGCAACAACAGAATAGGGTAGTTGTCATTCAATTGTGGCAAGTGTATACGTGCATCGGTGAACGTCAAAAATTCTTTCAGTTGCGCCAATTCTGCGGCGGCATCTATCTTGAGCTTGCCGGTTTTCTCTGTTAGCGCCACATTCAAAATTTCTTCCTGCGTGGCCAATGCCTCCTTACGTTGGCGCGGCGATTCGTTTTTCGGATCAAAACCTCCGGCAAGTTGCTCTTGCTGCCGACGGACTTTGGCAAGCTTTTGCTTGAGCTGATACAGCGCATCCCGGGTGCCGGCAGTGCTGGCACGCGCCTGATCGAGCATATCCTGTGATTGACTGAATTCCATAACGATGCGCTCTAATGTGGGGTTGAGTGATTACTTGGGTAACATTTCGGTGGCATGGACACCGATCAATACCGGCATCTGATAGAGAATGTAGGCCAAATCAGCGGCATTTGTTTCGTTATTCCATTGCACTTGAGAATCCTCGCTGCGTTGCTTCAGCGTCTCATCACTACCATCAGGTGATAATGGCGGAAGGTTGATATCGACATTAATACTACCATTTGTTATCTGTATATCCGTCCAAGCTAGCTCATTCCATTGTTGTAACGGTTTTGTCTTATCCCGCTCAATATCCAATCCAAAACGCGGCTCCCCCGGCCGTTCCTTGATGACAAAAAACCAGCCCGGTTCATCACCCTCATTTTCGCCACTGTCACCCTTGGCCTCAATGGTTGTCAGATCAAAACCCAGGAAAACAATATCCGGGTCAACCTTGGCCTCATACAACGGTGTCTTTAAAACGCCTTCATCAAACTCACGCGGTTGGGTGTTGTCGATCATACCGTTTTCTTTGTGCCATTTTGCCTTCTGCGCATAGATCACGGTATTGGGAAATTTTTTCAATAGCTCGCCACGAATTACCAGCACCACTTCTTCTTCCTTGCTACCGTTCGCCTCGCGGTGGTCGTGACCGCCCAGGTCAGATCGTTTTGACCAGGTATGCAGCGGCGGTATATCACGCAGTTTTTCCCGCAGCACCAATGGATCGATATTGTCCTTATTGAAATAACTGCTGACATCCCAGAACTGTCGGAAATAACTGCCGCGCTGATCGGTGGGATATTCTCGCCACAATAATTCGCGGGCGAATTCATGATTCAAGCCCACCATGTAGGATTCGATGAATTTTTGATTGGTCTCGAGCAGCGAGAGGGTGTTCTGTCCGATGAAATTGATATTCGGCAAAAAATGCTCCGCGGAAATATCGAGCAGGGGTTTATACATCGGAACATTGAATTCCGGATAGACCATGGCGGGCTTGAAGGTCTCGCCCATCTCGGCACGAATATGATCGGGCACGTACACGTTACCGTAGACATATCGCGGCAGCGTCAGGTTCGGATGAATGCCGCCAAAGATGTCAGCAACGAGTCCTTGTAAATACAACTTCACCGGAGGTGGTTGATACGCCGCCTTAATACTGATCTGCACCAGCGTATACATGTCACGCAATGCCATCCGGTAATACCTCGCTTCCGGACTGTCGGTTGCGCCCATACTGGCGATGAAACCGCTGCCTACTGGTGTCACTATAAAATCAGGACTATTGGGCAGATCATCAACAACCTCGGGTAATTGATTCTCCGGTAAAATTGAATCGGCTTTGTGCACCATCCAGGCCAAGCGAAGCAACAGGAAAAACAATGCCAACATTGCCGCGATCACCGAGTAAGTGATGGATAGCCAGGCCGGATTAAACCCGCTCAACGCAAAACCCAACAGTATCAGAATGATGATCAGCAACGCCAAATACGGCAACCACCGGTATTTTGCCAGCCAGTCCAACAGAAAGGCGGGAACATTATCCAGTCTGACATCCGCGGCGACATCATTGAGTGTCGGCAACTCCACAGCTACCTCTTTGGGGGGCGCCGGTGTGACTTCCTGGTCGTTGATGCGTCTAATCAAATTATCGGCACGAATCCTTGGATCAAATGCCATCGCTTTCATGAAACGACCACGAGGCCGAATGATACGTCGCATGGCCGGCGAGATCACCGCATTCGGTACAGGACTGGATTTAATCCGGAAGAAGACGGTGTTATCCTGCGTCAGGATGCGCTTATGCAACGGCGTGGTAAGGCGCAATGCTTGTTCCATATTACTCTGCTGCAAGACTTGTAAATGATCCGTGTACCACACCATTGATGTGCGTTTTGCCAATTCCGCCAGCCGTAAGCGACGATTGGCCTCAATCACTTCACCTATCTGGCCCCAGGCGGCATCCATATACTCTTCCTGTTTATCCTGGACTACCTTGGTGCCTAAACCCGCCGCGACCCGCCAGCGCGGATCAAGATTCAGATCGTGCACCCAATTGGCAGGGTTGGGGACAACGCTGTCATCTCGCTCATGCAACAGACGCGTAACCATCGCATGCCAGCGCCCATATAACGGCGGCGTGATGAGTGGATCGGGATCAACATCCTTGGTTTTCGGATCGATCGTAACTACCAATCCGGCATCGGTAGCTTTCTTGTTTGCTTGTTTACTGGGTTTTTGCGCATAGTCATCCGCAAGATTGATAAACGTGGCTAAACGTTCCTGAAACTTGCTCTGGTCATGCTCGGCCCAATTATCGAAGAGATTGATGACATCCTGCTCTTCCTGTTTCATACTCTCCATGGGCACTTGTAAAGCGCCACCCAATTTGAGTACGCCGCCGAATTGTGGATCGCCAATGCCCGGAAAATTGACCATCGGTTTTTGCACATCCATGTCGCGCCGGCCGACACGGCTGTCAACCGGATTGGGTTGCAGCAGGCGCACCAGATATTCAAAATCACCCACTGTACCGGTGCGAAAGTACCAGCGATGGTAATAAGGAAAGTCGGTTGCCGATGGTTTGTTGGTATACGTCGCCCAGGCTGAAAATGTCGCGTATACTTCAGTAGGAGATTTATCCGGATCCAGACCTAGCCCGGCAAGCCGGCCGGATTCATAGACCGGAATCAAAAACGCATGATAGGCCGTATTTGCTTCCAGGTGCCGCGGACAAAGAATACGCGAATAGGCCAAATCCGGTGTCTTGCTGATGATCTCTTCGACCTGCGGCTGAATCGTTGCCGTTTCCGTTGACCTAGTTTGGGTATCTGATTGAATAATATCCTGATTGATATGCACATGCGCCCACGCCCAGAGTTGATCAGCATCAGGAAATTTATTCTGCGGCTCAGCCACCGTAATAAACGGCAACGGTTTACCCGCTATATTATTGCCATCGGTAAACTCGTCTTCTTTTAACACCACCAGCATGATCCACGGCCGCAACTGATGACCATTTGGCGCTGCCGGTGTATAACGCCAGGGAAAATCTTCGTCATAAAATTCGATATACGGCAGATAATTCGGCTCGAAGTTGGTAATCCAGTTGCGCGGTTCGACCTTGACAATGACGCTCGATTCAATACCGGTGATATCGCCGGGGCCATACAATGAAACATCCTTGCTCACCGGTGGCGGATTATCGGGTGTTGAGTCAACGCCGCTGCCGCTGATGGCGACAGAAACTTTTATCTTGGCCCGCGTTTTTATGACGCTGTCCATATCCTTCGCAGTGATATTATTGGCGAGCCCTTGCCGTAACCAGGGCAAAAAAGTGTAGGTACTGATTGGATCGCTCATGCTGCCGCCCTCCGTACTTCCGTCTTTGGTATAACATGAATATTTTCAGCAAGGTCCGGACGCTCTTTGACTTGTTGCTGCATATACTCATGCGCCTTGGCCTGGCTGGTGAAAGTGCCGGCAGTACCGGCCAGCGCTGAATTATCGGCATTGGATGCTACCACCCAGAGGTTCGACTGAATAGCCACCTTGTCCGCGAAGGGTTGCTTTTGTATTAAATACTGCTGCGACAGCGTTGACTTGGTGACCGCATTGCCACCTAGGAACAAGGTAAACAGATTTGAAAATAAAACAAACAGCGGTTCAACAGCGCGTTTATAGTGGGTGTCGATAATAATTTTTTCATACCTCACCACGCGCTTGACCGCGAGGCTGGTTTTAGTCTGCACGTCACCGGCAGAGAGTTCGATCCCGGCCTTCCATTTTTCAAACGCCGGGCTGCTGAGTTTGTTGGCATCATCCATGTCCTTGAATTGCCCCATGGCAAAAGATTCGTCAAGGTCCCCTTTCTTGACAAATCCCGGCGTGCTGACCGTGACGGTAAAATAATCGGCATCCTCTGGTTTCTGATTACCCACCTTGTCGAGCTGCAACTCTAACGGGATCGCCCGTTGACTGATTTTCAAGGTACCAACCGGATGCAAAACGATGAACTGAGACTTCTGAAAAAGCGCTTCTATTGCCTTCTCATATAAAACATCTGTTGATAACCTTAGTAATGCATTCTTTTCTTCTCTCGACATAACCCCTTTAATAATCAAGAGTTGTTGGGCAGCGTAATAACGTATCTTGTCTTTTAGATCATCAGGAAATACGACTCCAGTAGGCAGCGCCTGGAGTTTTTCAGAGGTCTCGGAAAGATCATTAGTGTCTTCAATCTTACGAAGGGAAACAAATATTCTCTTTGAGGCAGGTAATTCGGCCTTCCAGTTTTCAAGCTTCTCGAATTCTGCTACCACCAGCGGCACAACCTTGATAGGCGGCAAGGTAGTCTTTACTTCTTCGCCCCAAGTTTCATTAAAAGGGATAGGGAAAGTTAAACCGGCTATAACAACTGTGCCAGTACCAGCAATACGCCAGGGAGTAGGTCCTTCCAGTGATCCTTGAAAATATACACCAAAAAATGGAATACCTAAGGCCTGAACCGACAATGACGCAGAAATAGTGATGATGAAATAAAACGGCGAAAACTGAAATAGCGCGTCAAACGTCAAGTTGCCTTCGGCTTTAAACGCATCCGAACCAAAAAACAGTTCCACGTTCGCGCCAAACTGCACTGTGTTCGAGGTTATCGCAAAATAACTTTCGACACGAATGCGTGCGTATTTATTATTCAAAATACTGATTGCAATTCGCCGTAGCTCTGGAAACGGTAGTGAAGGTGCAGTAAAGGCGGGGTGAAATCCACCAACACTGATAACAAAATTGGCATCATCACCCCATGCCACCAACACACCCATATCGCCTTCGATGGTCATGGTCAAGATACGAGAATCGAACAAAACGGCATAAAAATAGACGCGTTTTTTATCAAATTCGATCGAGCCAAAGAAACTCACCTGCAAACGCAATATCTCAGCCGTCTCATCCGGCAACGACGCCTTTAATACGCCAAGGATGACAATGTTTCCGGGTATCTCAATAATGATACAGAGTGACAAGGTCACCAGATTCGGCGTACCCCAACCCAATTTCGCCATCGGCCCGATGAGGAAAATGCCTTCGTGTACCGGGAAAAAGGATTGCAGGTCACTGATGATACGCGGAGCATTCGCTACCACGTCAGTAGGAAACATCACGCTATTGATCGCACCGCTGCGCACGCCTTCAACGAGCATTTGCTCTAACATAGTGCGATTCAAACCTAACAGACCACCGACACCGCTCAAGGTAAATCCAAAGCCAAGCTGAATAGGTGTAAATTCCGCTGTAATAATGATCAGTAGCGAGAAACCTGGGGTGCCATCGGGCATTCGAGTAGTAATCAAGCCAATTGCGCCCAAATTAATAATATTTTTGATTGTCAGCTCAAATGAACCAGAATATTCCTCCTTATCGAAATTAAAATTGAGATAACCACCGCCTTTGACGATCCCGGTATTGATGGAAATTCCCACACCAGCAGGAGGCTTGAACCCGAGCACAACATCCAGCGGGCCGAGATTACCCTGTTGGTCATCAGGGAAGGAGAAGGCGACGCGCACACCCATCTCTTCAACCACCGCCTGTAAAGGACCCAGTGAAACCTTTATACTTGTGGCCATATCTAATGGCACTTTGTTATTCTCAGGTCTTACAGCAATGGTCAGCCCTAATAGCTCGATCGGTCCGATGCTGATGTGGGTCGGAAGGTGAACTTCAAGTGCACCACTACCTTCGAAGCACAATCCCTGCGCTTTCGACCATCTCATCAGAAGATCAAAGTCTATGGTGATATCACTCGAACTCGACATCGACTGATTAACAAATGAATCCGCACCGGAAAGCGTCAGAAGAAATTGTAAGCCAGAGAGTTTGAACTCAATGAAAGGATCAAAATCGCGACTCGCCTGGAGTTCTCCACCACCTTTCAGTGCTATCTGGCGCACCTCAACTCGGGAGCCGCCAGGGAATGCTATAAGCGTTTTTGAGCCTCCTTGTTCGCTGCCATAACGCAGCCCTAAACCAAGCCTAGCTTGAGTGGTGCTTGTCCCATTGAATAAGCCTGCTTGCAGTACAGGAGATTGACCCGCCCGAATCATGAGATTAACCCCAGTCCCCAGGTCAAAACCAGCATCCAGCTCAAAAAACAGTTCATCGCTATAAAGCGGAAGAGTGACCTGTGTCGTACCCCTGACGATGGGCATGAAACCAATGCCCCCATCTGTAGCCCCCGTAGCGGAAGCACGAACCTCATAAATCGACAACCCCACTTCTGCTCCGCCGTCACGACCTAGTTCTTTAATCAGGTTAATGTTCAGGATAGCGGCTGGATCGGTCGCTGCTTCAGGAACAGCGCGTCCCGATAGCGCCTCTTCAACTTTGCGCGAAAGTTGTCGAAGCTGTGCGAATCCTCCAATTCCTTGTAACAACGCTGCAAAATTGGACAGTAATAATTGCGCGTTGAAATTATCCGTTCCCCAACCATAACCTTTGACAAACAACTCCGGTGGATTCGACAAGAGAGTCTCAATGCGGTCATAATGGATGATAGCGCGAACATGATCTGTCTGAAAGTTCGTAGGGTCTGAATCAAAGTGACGTAACTCGAACAGAGTGAGCATTTGCATCGATGCAAAAAGCATCGGTGAACGCCTGTACGTATAATTGACGACCAGTAGGTCAAGCAACCGCGTGAGCAATTCCTGATCAATGCGTGTGAGTACAACATAATCCCCTGCACCCGCTAGTATCGCAGGAAGATTGGTCATAAGCTTTCTGATCAAGTCGACTACGTTGGCAATCTCCGCTACCAGTTCGGCGATGCGCGGCCCCATTACGGCAATATTGTCGAGTTCTTCGGGCGTGGAGTTAATGACAGTCTGTATGTTATCAATCAACTTCTGCATAGACAGGCCAGCCAATCCGATGTCGGCAACTCCAGTCGGTAGCATGAAACCCAGACGCTTAAGTAAGGCTTCAGCGTTTTGGGCACTTGACAGTGCGCTGCTCAGCGGCGAAAGTGCAAGACCGACTTCAGTTGCGACTGCATTCAGGGTGTCGGCCATTCTTTCCACTCCCCCTTTGTTTTCCATTCCCCATTAGTAAAGTCAAACGACCCAACTTCGTCGATTACGTTGAGCTTGGTAACGTCTATCCCCAGAGTACTCAGATTGTCGATTGCATTTTTTGGTGATGCCCAAGGAAGGATACGCTGGGGTAGTATATTATGCGCTGTCAACTTCAATCCATTCAACTTTTCGCTAGATCGAGCATCCCACATATCCAATAGGCTCTTCCCGTCCTCAGGAGATATCATTATCGCCGCGTCGGTTGGAGATGCGTACCCCAGATGTTCTGTCCATAAACGTCGGCGTAAGTCCCCGATTATGGACGTGGCAGGTTGTCCAGCGATGTCGTTATAGATAGCGATGTTTAATTCGACTGCTCGCCATGGCTGTATTGGCATATTAGGATTGGCATGTTGGGTTGGTCTCCCTTGCTGAAGAAAGGTTGCAGAAACATCGAATACTTGAGTGTGGTTCATGGAAGTACCGTCGGTATTAGCACTACCTACAGTTGCCCAAAGATCATCAATAATCGCTACTTTACTGTGAACGTAGTTTCGCATTATCAATGTTCTTGGTGTATCTGCCGAGTGACTCCAAAGAGTGAAAATCCCCAATCGCTTTTGCGCATCGACAAGACGAGCTGCCTCTAGCAAATTGCGAATGACTCGTGTCTGAATTCCTTGATAACCGGGAATATCGACTTTAATATTGAGCAGCAAAACAACATGAAGGTTGGTATTAAGTAGTAACCGCCGGATAAGTGCATCAGCGATTTCAGTGCTGGTGAAATACTGATCCTCTATATAGATAAAGTGGTTAGCCTTGGCGATGGCACGTTGGTATGCTTCTAGAATCCCTGTCTCACCGTGCGGTGCGGATGGGAATTTGTTTCCCGGCAGCGTACGTACAACCTGCACAGAGGCGACATTCGTGCTGGACTTGGCGGCCTGCCCTGTTGTGGGCGAGGTAGCTGGCATTGTTGGTGCAACTGTATCCCATACCGTAGTGAACGTTTGATCAATATGCTCGACAGCAGGGCCGCTTAACTTGACACTAACGTCATGTATTGGGACTTTGATTGAGTTTGCGAAATTCATGGCACCACGTCGAGGGTCAGCAATAAAATGTGTCGACGCATCCCAATATTCTTGCATAACTGGGGAGCTCACGAGAAAAGCAGTACTCCCATCGATGATGAGAAGTTTTGCATGCATGGGAGATAGCAGAGTGGTTGGGTACAAACGTGTCTCAACTCTTGTGCCGCGGAAGAAGTCAGTCACTTCAGTTGCGGTGTCGAGGTTACCGAAAAAATCAGGACTGAAATCATTCGCTAGCACACGCACTGTTTTACCTTCAGTGGCTTTATCCAGCATTTTTTTTTGTATAAGGTCACCACCAACCTGCGAGTGCATGGGAGGCTTGGATGGAACGAATTTCGTCACGACATCCGGCACCTCAAAATAAAGTATCATAAAATTAATAGAACTAGCCGCTTCGCTTACGGCATCGGTCATTGTGCTCCAACCAATTTCGTTATCTATCAAAAATTCAATAGCGTTACCAGGGCTTACAATTACCGGCGTACCGCCTGGATTAATGAGCGCGTTGGTAACGAGCCATCCATCGATCGTATTGGGGTGTAACGAGATTGTGGGAATAAGAAGTATAGGGGAACTGACGTTAGGTACTTCTACGGTTTCATGGAGCAACCTGCCGTAAAGGTCAAAAATGCGCACAACAATATCAGGTTGCCATTCAAGAGTGCCATAACTGCTGCCAGAGTAGGTGATATTAAAATGTCCACTAGCATTAGTAGAACCCCATCCCAGCGATTGTTCGTCTGGGATACCCTCATAATCAACCACTTGGACCACCAATCCCTGTATCCCGCTTGTGGTTCCTGTAAAGATTACCTGACCCTGCACACCTGTGTTCGCCATGTCTAATCCACCTTAAGATATATGAGCCATATCCAAATATCTATGACAAAGGTTCGAGTCATTGATCCACCTCTTCGCCAGTTTTCGTTTCGACAACACGAATCTCCTGGATGACAACGTACTCCCCCTCCAGATTCTCTGCTCGTTTGGACTTGAGCAGTTTCCGGCGCAGCCACCAAATCCAGAGGCTAAGAAAAATCCCGCCGAATAGAAACAAAGGAAAAAGAAGGGAAAAAAAGAAAGCACTTAAAAATGCTACGGCAATAAAGGCGGGAATCAGGATTAGAGCGATTTTCCAAGGGCTAACAGGAAAGCTATGCACGGCTCCGCTGCCCGAAGCATCTCCCTGCCTCAAGGCGTACCGGATTTTTATTTCCCCACGGTCTTCTGTCATATCGCCCCCCTATCACCTGATTTTATGCAGGCTTGTTTTTAAGTTGGATTGAATCAGTTCCAGGTAAAACCACCAACAACTAACACATCTGTTAAGTTGGCGATGGGTTTAACTATGCTCCTATAATAAACAATTGTCAATTATTATTTCTTTTACTCCCCTATCACTCCAAAATTAGCCAGTCCTTAGCGTATAAATATCAATATCAATAAGATGCGAACTATTCATGCAAAGCAGCCATTGGAGTGATAGGGGAGTAGTTGAGAACACATAGCGGCAGTCCACGAAAGAGCCCTTCACCCTAGAAAAATCTTTGATCCACGAAAAACACGAAAAGCACGCTTATGTTCAAAGAGATACCAAATGTTAGATCGTCGCCCAAAGGGTAAATGGCTGTACAATAAAACTTACTGATTTCTTTCGTGCTTTTCGTGGACTAACTGCGGTTTTTAGGTTCACGTTTGCCCATCCAACCGGGTTCTATTTTAGTCAGGAACCTATCAAGACCACCGTATATCCGCCGATGATGTCTCCGTGCATCCGCTGTCGCACCCGCAGCACTTGGGCTTCGCCATGTTTTATGCCCTCGATACTGGCATGAAAAGGGATGACTAACTTATCGCAACCCCGGTTGACTTTTTCGCGTGGCCTTAGCAATGTCTTGCACGCTTCGAATGGCAGATCCGCGATGGGCTGCTTTCGGCTGGCGCTGGGATGTGGGGGTAGCATTCCCGTAACAACAGGCGACGCCGGCACATGCAACTGCGGGTTGGCATTGTTGGTATACAGCTTCAGCCAATCCATTGATCCAGTAAAACTCGACGCGAACCCCGAACACAGGAGCTGTGCCTACATTCCATACATGTGCGAAAAGCGTAATAGGGGAATTTGCACGGGCGATACCGCCTTGACTGGTGCAGAAGAGGCCTCCAGGTTGGAAACTAGGTAAATGTCGAGCGATTCCCAGAAAACGCCGTTAAGCGGCCGGTTACCGGTGTCGCCGGACAGGCATTGGCTCGAACGAACAGAAACGGCAGGTATTAATCTTATCGGGATAAGGTGTAATTTCGACTTCGCCTTGGTCGAAGCCGGGGAAAATATCGCCAATGTCATCAAGTACGCCCTGGAATGCCAATGCGACCGGAATACCGATAAGGAACTGATAAAGCAATTTGAAATAGCCAAGCCACGTATCTATCATGCTCTCTAAGAATCAAAGGGCCACAGAGTGCAAAGCGAGCAGTTTTGAAAAGCCCGGCGTGAAAATTCCTCACGCCGGGATTTTTGAGGGCAGTCGGGTAACTGGTTGTTCTACTCCCCTATCACTCCAATGTTGTCTAAAATTTAGACTATACTCAGGGTCATGACGACGAACCTTGCAGGAGGGTGTCATGAACCGAAAAATCCGTATCCAACGTTTGGCCCCCCAAGACCAGGACCTATGGCAGAAGCTCTACTACCGGCACAAGGCGCAGCGCCAACGGCGGCGGCTGTTGGCCTTGAAGGCAATATGGGACGGGCAAACCCTGGCCGCCGTGTGCCTGGACCAGAAGGTCCACCGGCACTCCTTGGA